>Ga0310695_10008888_pt1 | contig 15340 bp, 15 predicted proteins | sample RumenRJG_04DNA_FD_203882 | JGI IMG/M metagenome (GOLD analysis project Ga0310695, IMG submission 203882) | Bovine rumen microbial communities from Lethbridge, Alberta, Canada - RJG_04 (v2) (version 2) | ecosystem: Host-associated > Mammals > Digestive system > Stomach > Rumen | place: Canada...
TTCCCAAAAAAGGTTTTATAAAAGGAAAAACTCTTTCCAACAAATACTTATATCTGAAAGACTGACTTGCATCAGTAGCCTTCAATAACAATTTATCTTCTTCTTGTTCAACTATTTTATTTACTTCACTCATAACCAATCCGACTTAACTACTTTGTATAATATTTACACTATTTTATAGCAAACATGATAATTGCAAATATTATAGTTTCAAATAATGCGATTTTTTTACAAAAAATTTATAATTGTTAATGTTAAAGTTAAGAATTTTATTGGGAGTAAAAATGAATAAAATATATTTCATTTTGGCACTATTAGTGTTTTGTGTTGTTAACAGTGCAGTTGCAACAGAAAACTGTATAACAGGATATGCCTGCAAAATTAATATGGATAAAACAACTCAGGAAAATAACAAATTAATTAACAATAAACCTATATCCGAAAAAATTAACGATATTTTCAAAAAAGAAACAAAAGATTTAAAAATAAAAATTGATAATTCAGAAAATATTAATTCGGAGAGCAAAAATAATAATCAAAATTCTTCTCAAAAATAATAAAAAACCCTAAATTATTTATTTTCAGTGTCATTGTTCTTTTTTCTCAAGCGCAATAATTTGGGTAATCCCAAATGGTAATAAAGAGAAATAAGCCTTATTAAAATTGTTACCATTATTGCGGAAGTAACTGAAACAAAAACGCCGCAATGTTTTAAATACATAAAATAATACAAAGTCGAACCTGCAAGAGCCGCAAGAGCGTATATTTCTTTATACAAAACAAGAGGAATTCTTTGAGCGATAATATCCCTTAACATGCCTCCGCCAATACCCGTACAAACACCGACAAATATTGAAAGAAAAATATAATCCGAAAACCCGTTCAATATTGCGGTATTGGTACCTATAACGGCAAAGACACCCAAACCTACGGCATCAAAGAAATTAACGACATCAACGAGCATTTCTTTTTTTTCCTCAACCTCAACAGTCGCTACTGCCATAATAATAAAAACAACAATTGATGTAATACAAGCAAAGACAGCATATATAGGTTTTACAAACATTACAGGCGGAAATATTCCCAAAAGAATATCTCTGAGGACCCCTCCGCCCATGGCTGTTACAACCCCAAGTACTATAACCCCGAACAAATCGAATTTTTTCTTTATAGCAACAACCGCACCCGAAATTGTACATGCTATTATTCCTATTAACTCAATTATTAAAAATCCTGTTCCAAAAGACATTTTTACCTCTCTTTACTAAATTATAATATCATTTTAAAATTTTGGTATAATTTCGTAAAAAGGAGTTAAGTAAATGTACAAAAAATTATTGGTACTAATAATATTATTTTTAGGAATTTTATGTCCTGTAAGTGCGTCACAAGTAAGATTTGCTCAAATTTCCGATATACACTACCAGCCAAAAGCACTTGAAAATGAAAAAAGTGCAAAAATGAAGTTTTATGCTTTAAATATTCTTGATGATGCAATAGAGCAAATAAACAACGATAAAAAAATCGATTTTGTACTTGTAACCGGTGATGCGGCAGATAAACCGAACAAAGAAGATTTTGAGTTTATATACAAATATTTGAATAAAAATTTAAAACACAGATGGTATTATACGCTTGGAAACCACGATATTTCAACTAAAGCAAAATTCACCAAAAAAGACCAAATAATGTTGTTAAACGAAATTAATCCTCAAGGATTTACAAAAGACAAAACATATTATTCGTTTAAACCTAAGAGAGATATAACCTTTATAGCACTTGATGCAACTTACGATAAATGGATTTCTCAGGGATATCTTCCTTCCGAGCAGCTAAAATTTCTCGATTCGGAACTTTCAAAAGCAAAAAACAATACAGTTGTTGTATTTCTGCACCACCCGACCGTATATCCGTTCAGACATTCAAATCACGAAATTGTGAACGATTTTGCAATATATGAAATTTTGAAAAAATATAAAAACCCGATATTAATTTTAGGCGGACACTATCACGGAACTAAAATAAAAAGAGAAGATAATGTCGTTCACGTCGCAAGCCCTGCACTTGTAAGTTATCCGTGCGCATTCAGAATTATCAATATTAATAATAGAAGAAATCAAACAATTTTTACATTTGAATATAAAGAAACTAATTTGAAAGATATCCAAAGAAAAGCAAAAATAAAAGCCTTAGGGGACAGGGTAAAATGGCTATACGGCAATGAAGAAGACAGAAATAACGTGATTGTAATAGACAAAAAGCGTGAAATAAAGTAAAATTAAAAAAAAGGCGAAAAAATGGAAAATAATAAAGGCAGATTTACAGTTAAATTCAGAGGTATCAGAGGTTCATACCCTACTCCCGAAAAAAACTTTCTTGAATATGGCGGAAACACGGCATGTGTCGAAGTTAATGCAGGAAGCCATCGAATAATCCTTGATGCGGGAACAGGTATAATTTCGTTAGGAAATGAACTTTTAAAACAACACATAGCATCTGCCGATGATTTATTTGAAAGAACCCCCGTGAACGCAACTATATTATTGAGCCATTTGCATTCAGACCACATTCAGGGACTTAATTTCTTTAAACCTTTAAATATATTGACTTCAAGAATAAGAATATATGGCGCAAGCGACTATAATGAATCTTTAAAAAATAATCTTTCCTCATTGTTATACGGAAAGTCATTCCCTATTTCAATATCAGATATTTCGGCAGATTTAGAGATATCCGATATAACGGAATCGGAAGTTCTTATTTTTGATGAACGTTCACCCGTGCCAATCAGAAAAAGAGTAACTTCGGTTGACGATATGACTCCCGTCGGAGAAGAAGTAATTGTGAGTTGTATGAAATCATTGGCTCATGGCTCTGAAGGAGTTATGATATACAAAATCGCATATAAAGATAAAAATCTTGTATATGCAACAGATAAAGAAAGTTACATAGGTGCAGACAAACGACTTGCTTTCTTTGCAAGAAATACGGATTTATTAATTCACGACAGTCAATTTACGGGCGAGGATTATTTATCCCCGATTGCACCAAAACAAGGGTTCGGACATTCAACATTCGAGATGGCAATAGAAACCGCAAAATCCGCGCTTGCTAAAAAGTTGGCATTTTTCCATTTTGACCCGTCATACAATGATGAAAAATTAAAAAATATTGAAAATTATTACAAACAACAATTCTCTGATTGTTTTATGGCATACGAAGGATGCGAAACCGTACTTTTATGAAGAAATTGCTCATTGCAACAATCATCATTTTTGCGTTTTTCCAAAACACAACATATGCGGCTACCGATATGAAAACCGTAATTGATGCCGAAATGAATGCATCAGGACACAATAACAAAGGGCTTGCATATTTAAAAGAAAGATATTATTTCGGGGCAATAAAAGAATTCGAGATTGCAATAGGAATAAGCCCGAACAGACAGGCTTCTGCCGTTTATCATACTAACCTCGGAAATACCTATATGACCATAGGATATCCTAAAATGGCTCAAACTCATTTTGAAAAAGCATTAGACTTATATCCTTTAAATTTTCAATATTATAGCAATCTTGTCGATTCTTTTAAGCAGCAAAATATTCTTAATTCAAAACTAAAATACTACCAAGAAAACAAAAAAAGTTGTCTTGACGATATTATAATAGGACTGATATACGGCGCATTGGGTGATATTAAAACAGAAATAACCATATTAGACGAATTTTGCAATAATGAACCTGATTTAATAATCATTCCGGCAATAAAAAAATATGTTAAAGCTCAAACCATTTATTTAAAAAATAACGAAGAACAGGTTTATTAATATGGAAAAAAATCCTTTTGAAATAATGAAACATTTAGAACCTCAATCAATGAAACTTCCCGAAAATGAATTTGCTAAGGCGGGGCAAATTCAACAAAATTCAACACCAAATCTTCAAAAAACAAACAAAGTAAATTTTGTTGAGACAAATTATCTACAAACTGAAAAAACAAGAGATGTCCTTCAAAAAGATAATTATACTCCCTCTTTAATAATATCAAAACAGAAATATATTGCGATGATGAAACATCGCCCTTTGATTAAATTTAAGCCAATCAGAAATTGTTTTATTAAGCAAGGTGATTTATCCATACTTGCAGAAAATCTTAATGTTCCGAAGAATATGGTAAATACTGTAATTAACGACATAATAAGCTATATGCTTTATATGAACGAAGAGAGTATGTATTACAACCCCGAAATTTACAAACAAAATGAATATATGCAAATGCTTTTGCAAAAAGATGAAGTAATGAAGGGCATTATTGATGCCAATGAAAGAAAAAGAGAAGAAAAAAATTATTATATAGAACGAGCAGAAGTTATTGGTCCATATATTTACAGACATGGTTCAAAACAGCAATTAACGGATTATATGAAATATGAACTTTCAAATGCGAAAACAGCGCTGAAAAATCTCTACAATATTTTGGAAACAGAGGGTAGAGGATTGTATTATTATTTTGAAAGACCTATACACGTTTGTGATAATCGTACTTTAAAAAAAATGCAGCACATAATTAAAGAAGGTCTTTCAAATGCCAGAGATAAAGGATATATCACAAACGATATTTATGAACAAAATGTTGAATGGGCAATTCAAAAAATATATGATATTCAATCAAATAACAATTTGCGTGAAGCATTAAGAGTTGCCATCGAAAGCAGATAAAGTTTTATAAAAAAAATTTGATTATTTTCATAAATGCTTACTTAGATTTGTAAATTAATGTAACAAATTTAAAAATATTTGATAAAAAATTAAAGAAAATTGTCCGAAAAGCCGTATGAATACATGGAATATAGAAATTCTGAGTGATGTGAAAGTCGAAAGGTTAAAACAATGAACTTTTTAAGCGGGTTTTTAATGGGCAATATAATGGGGAATTTACTAAATCCTCGTTCATCTTGTTGTTGTTCCAATATGCCCGGAAATATTGACAGTTCCTTATTCGGTTGCGGAATGATGGGCGAAATCGGTTGCATGGACGGAATGGACGCCATGTTCGGAATGAATAACGATTTCGGCATGATGGGTAATATGGGTTTTGGCAACAATGGAAATATAACCGCTTTTATGCAAATGTTCGGCGCTATGTTCGGTATGGCATGCGGATATCAAGGCTTAGATTTACTTAATTTTATGAACAATTGGTCTATGATGTGCAATAATATGGGACTTAATTCAATGCAAGGTCTGACGAATGCATACCAAAACATGCAAATGCAAAGTATGAATGGTGCATACGGATTCAGTGGCGTTGGCGGGGCAACTCAAATGAATATGCCTGTCGGCAATTACGGACCTTATGTAGGGGCTACAAATGAAGGTGAAAGACTTGCACAAATAGCAAGAGTAACGGGCGGTGCAAACGGTACCAGAGGAAAATGCTTAAAGGGTGTTAATGATACTCTTCAAAGAGCATACGGATTCAGATTATCATATCCTTCGGCATATATGGCTAAACAATCTTTAGACAAAATGACGGACAGATTTGTAAATGTAACACATCAATATCAACCTGCTTCTAAGTTAAGCCAATTACCTCCCGGAGCAATTGTTGTTTGGGATAAAAAACCGGGTCACCCGCATGGACACATATCAATTTCATTAGGTAACGGACAAGAAGCAAGTGACCACATTCAAAAACAAATAACAGGTTACGGCTCAAGTTACACGGTATATATGCCTAAAGACGGCGTTGGGCAACAGGGCAATGCAGGATTCACAGGTGGAGGCCGTGGCGGCGGAGTAAGATAATATTTATAAAAAAGACCAACTTAAAAGTTGGTCTTTTTGTTTGTAACAATATCAAAAACTTATTTATGATATAATTTTTTTGTTTAATTCATAAATAAGGATTTAGTAAATGAAGGGAATTATTTTAGCAGGCGGTGCAGGAACAAGATTATATCCCGCATCTATACCAATATCAAAAATTTTACTTTCGGTTTATGACAAACCGATGATTTATTATCCTTTATCCACATTAATGCTTGCAGGTATAAAAGATATTCTCATTATTACAAATTTGATTGACCATCCTAATTTTATCAAATTGTTAGGTGACGGCAGTCAATTTGGATTAAATATAAGTTATGAAATTCAATATGAACAAAGAGGCATTGCAGATGCTTTTATAATTGGTGAAAGTTTCATAAAAAAAGACAATGTTGCTTTAATTTTAGGAGATAACATCTTCCACGGCTACGGTTTTTCAACAATGTTAAAAGCGGTAAAGCAAAGAAAAGAAGGAGCAACAGTATTCGGATATACCGTAAAAGACCCTGAAAGATTTGGGGTTGTTGAATTTGACGAAAACAGAAAAGCAATTTCTTTAGAAGAAAAACCTAAAAGGCCAAAATCAAATTATGCAGTTACAGGATTATATTTTTATGATGATAAAGTTGTTGAATATGCAAAATCATTAAAACCTTCAGCAAGAGGTGAGCTTGAAATTACGGATTTAAACAAAATTTATCTTGAAAACGGGAAATTAAATGTTGAAATATTAGGAAGGGGCTTCACTTGGCTTGATACAGGAACTCATGATTCCGTACTTCAAGCAAGTAATTTTATCCAATCAATGGAGTATAACAAAGGCGAAAAGATTTCTTGTCTTGAAGAAATTGCTTATAACCAAAAATTTATAACAAAAGAAGAAATTCTCAAAAACATAGAACCTTATGCAGAAAAGAATGAGTACTATGCATACGTTAAAAGAATAGTTACCGGAAACAGATTTGGAGAATAATATGGAATGTTTAAAAGAAAAAAATAAAGAAAAATGCACTTGCACATATAATTGTCCAAACAGAGGTATTTGTTGTGCATGCGTAAAACATCATCGTGAAAACGGTGAACTTCCCGGTTGTTTCTTTCCTGAAGAAGCAGAAAAAACTTATGATCGTTCAATTGAACACTTTATAAAGGTTATGTCGAAATAATAAATATGAAACAAAAGAAAAAAAGAATATTTAAAAAAAGATATATTTTATTCTTCATTATTTCAATAATTTTGCTTGTCTTATGGGGAGTATTAATAGAGCCGAATATCCTTGTTGTTCAAAAGTACAAAGTGGAAAACAGTAAATTGAGAGGAATCAGGGCGGTTCTTGCAGGAGATTTTCATATAAAGCCTTATCAGGAAAACAGACTTAAATATGTTGTCAAAAAAATTAACGCACAAAACCCCGATATAGTATTTTTAATTGGCGATTATGTGAACATGCACGAAGATAAAGCAAGTTTTCCGATTGCACAAATTGCGGAACGACTTGCGGAAATAAGACCTGCAAAAAAAATTTATACCGTTTTAGGAAACCATGATTACTATAAAGACGGACGAAAGATAAAAAAGGAACTTTCATTAAAGGGAATAACCGTCCTTGAAAACAGAAGCGTATATACAAGAATTAAAGACAGACTTGTTTGTATAGCAGGTATTGAAGATTTGATAACGGGATTTCCGAACTTAAATAAAGCATTAAGATTTTCATTATCTCCTACAATATTGTTGTCACACCAGCCTGACATATTTTATAAAGTTCCCGAAAGTGTGGATTTAATTTTGGCAGGACATACACACGGCGGACAAATTAATATTCCGTTTTACGGTTCGGTTATTGTACCTTCAAAATACGGGACAAGATTTTCAAAAGGATTTTTTAAAGAAAACGGAAGAAGAATGATAGTTACAAAAGGAATCGGGACAAGTATTATTCCCGTAAGATTTGACAGTTTTCCGGAAATTGTCGTAATTGATTTTATTTAAGTTGATTATTTAATTTGGATATTTATGTGGTATATTTAAATGACAAATTAAAAAAGTCATATCATTAAATGATAAAAAATTTTATATATTTTTTAAAATATTAGTGTAAGACTGAAAAAATGTACTGAAATGACAGACGGAAACAGCATAGATTCATATAATAAAATAAAAAGGTTATCAGTTGAAGAACTCGAGAAGTTGTGGTTTGCCTATTTTAAGGACAAGACAGATAAAAAACTCAGAGACCAACTTATTGTTCAATATATTTATCTTACAAAATACGTACTCGGAAGAATTAAAGGAAGTCTGCCTCCGATTTATACCGTTGACGATATTACGGGATACGGTGTAGAAGGTCTTATTGATGCAATTGAAAAATTTTCTCCCGAAAAAGGTGCAAGATTTGAAACTTATGCAATCATGCGCATTCGAGGAACAATTATTGATAAAATCCGTTCGCAAGACTGGATTCCGAGAAGTACACGAAAAAAAATAAAAGATGTAAAAGAAGCAGCGGAAACGCTGAGAAAAGAACTCGGAAGAGTTCCGACATCAACGGAAATAGGAAATGTTCTCGGTATTGAAAAAGAAAAAGTCGATGCCATTCTTGCAGATAATACGACTGTTGCCTCTATTTACGATAAAAAAGGAAATTCTGACGAAAGTCTCGAAATAATTGATACTATTGAAGATACAAATACCGCAACTCCTTTAGAGAAGTTAGAAGAAAAAGATACAAAAAAAGAACTTCAAAATGCTCTTATGAGCCTTCCCGAAAGAGAAAGAACTATAATGGTTCTTTATTACCAAAAGAACATGACATTAAAAGAAATCGGTGAAACAATTGAAGTTTCGGAATCAAGAGTTTGCCAACTTCACGCTCAGGCAATCATGAAACTTAAAAATATTCTTGCCGGTAACCGTTCCGAAAGAATGAAAAAGCAAATTTTGTAATTAATTGTAAACACATATAAAACCAATAATTAAAGGATTTTTAGCCATTTTTAAGTTTTTTATTTTGTATGAAAAGCCTTTATTTTTTGAATTATGAAGTAATTAGTGTTATAATTACAATAAATATTGTACTGATATTTAAAAATAAAATGTACCATAACTAAAGGAAATTATAATGAAGGTTACTTTAAACACAGAAATACAAAACATTAATCCTATACAAAACAACGAAATTGAAAAGAAATCCCCCAAAATAAATAATGAAGATATCAGTTTAGAATATCCCGAAAAACAAGCATCTCCAACGAATTCGGGTTTATATATGGCAATGTACGGTGTAAAAAACTCTAAAGCGGAATCAAAAGATTCCGATTTAGAAGATATTGCAAAAATGTACGATAAAATGAAACCTTTAAAACTTGATGAAAAGAGTACATCTTTAATGGCAGAAGACAATCTTAATTCAGACAGAATTTTATCGTTAGCAAAAGATATGACGTTGAGTAAAACAAACAATATAACTCTTAACAGAGCGGCTTGTGACGGAAAAGATCATTACGTATTAAAAGCAAGCAATAATGACGGTTCAAAGAATATAAAACTTTTAGACAAAGATTTAAACATTTTAGAACAAGAATCAACTAAAATGGCTTACGATAAAAACGGAAAGCCTACTTCTAAAACAGTTTTGACAACTGATTTCAGAACAAACACTTTTTGTGAAACAAAATTTGAATACACAAAAGAAGGTTATCCGATGATGGTTAGTGCCGTTAAAATCAGACGCGATAACCAAAACGAATTAATCAGAAAAGAAACTTATGAAAAATCTGATGTTGACGGTATGTTCAATGTTAAATACGAATTTCCTAACGGAAAATCAAGACAAGTTTCAAAAGCTGTAAAAGATGAAGAAACAGGTGCTGTTTTAGTAGAAAAAGATATGCGTTCTCCCGATATGACAAGAACTCAATTCAGATACGAAGACGATCCAAACGGAAACAGAATAATTGATTACAAAATCACTTCACCTGACGGAAAAGTTTTGATGAAGCAATCTCAAGCATTTGAAGTTCTTGGCGATAACAAATTCCGTTCATCAAGAAACGATAAATCATATTTAATTGCATTAGACGAAGAAACAAACACCTTAAGCGTCACTGACGAAAAGAAAAATGAAAATTTTGAAATCAAATTAAAAGATTTTGTTGAAGGCGATGACAAAAAAATCGCAAATATGCTTAAAACTATTTCAGGTGATGAACTCGTAAATTTAAAAAACAGTGTAGTTAAAATTAACGAAATAGAAGAAAGATTGAATTCTTATTGCAAATCAGAATTTGATTTGGGATTAGATGATAATTCCGACCCAGATGCGCCTGTCTTAATGTATTCGTCGCTTGCTATATCAGATGACCCGTTTGTATTTTTACACGAACTCGGACACGCAACAGATGTCGGAGGAAAACCTTTCGGTATAAAAATTGAAAACGGTAAATTTGATTTGGTTGTTGAAGATTCATTGAGAAGTGATGAAGGATTTAAAGAAATATATAATAAAGAAAGACAAAACTTCTTAAAAGAATTTCCGACAAACGAAAGAGAACATATTGATTACTTTATTGCAGATGAAGCAATTCCCGGAAGACCTGAATGCGGAAAAATAGAAACAATTGCGGAAACAAACGCATTGTTAAATACATACCAAACAGTAGGTTTGCTCGGTATCAGAACTCAATATTTACAACAACACTTCCCGAGAACAATTGCTTACTTAAGCGAAAAATTGACTCCTACTGAATAATTCGGTTTTACAACTAAAGCAACCCCAAAATTACGGCGTAATTTTACTTTCTAAACTTAATATATTTTTTCATATCAAGTTTTAAAATATGTTTAATATCGTCGTAATTTTTTGCTTTTATGAAGAGTGAATTAAACATAGGTTTAACTTTAAAGTCATAATGTCTGACATCAACGATTTCTGCATTCAAATCCTGTTTAAATTTTTCAAAATCAAAACTTTCTATTTTGTCTTTTTCTATATCTTGAGGAACTTCTGACATGACGAAAGCATATAAATAACTCTCTTTTTCAATTATTGATTCCCAATTCGGCTCTTTTTCTTCCATAAAATATTCATAAGGATTTATTCCATACGCAAAGTATGCAATATCTGTCAGGCACCAACCCGCAAATCTCAATGGATTTACTTCTATCGGAATAATATTATTGTCTTTTACTCTTAATTCGATGTGGGCGGGGAAATTTTGCAAATTTACACATTTTCCTACTTTTTCAAACAAATCGCCGAAAGGTTTTAAATGTTTTGAAATAATGCTTGATGAAGTTATATACATTCTGTCCGAAACATCAAAACTATCCGCAAAAGGGTGCTGAAAAATATTTAAAATAACGGGGTTTGAATTTGAATTAAAATATACATCAACCGCAAATTCATCACCTTCAATATAATCTTCAATAATAAAATTTTTGTCTGACAAAACATTTTCAGGGAAAAATGATTTTACTTTATCCATTGATTTCTTTAGTTCTTTAACGGTATTTTTGAAATCTTTTTTATCCCAAACCGTATAGACTCCAAAACTCAAAAAGCCCACCGCAGGTTTAATAACAAGAGGATATTTTAAAGTTTCCTCATTAAAATTTTTTAGTTCTTCATGAGTAACTTTTTGATAGAAAAAATCTGGATAAATTTTTGATAACAACTCTCTTGTCTTTATCTTATCCTTAAATAACCGAATAATACTCGGTAAATTAGTCTTTTTGAGTAATTTTTCTATTCTTTGAATGGAATTTTCGGAATTTGTATAAAGTTTATTTGTTTTTTGATAGTTCGATACAAAATCTTCGTCTGATATAAAATTAAGATTTTCTTCTTCAACTATTTTTGTTTTCAATATAGGGTAAAAATTCTTTTTTAACGTATCGATACAAAAATCAGAAACATAAGGTTCTTCCAAAATAAACATATATTTTCCTATTATCTTACTTTGTTTTCTGTACCAGATATAAGCCTTTTAATATTTTCTCTGTGAAGGTAAATAACGTAAATCGCACCTATAGTACAGTAGCAAATATATGAAACCGGCTGGTCGAAAAAGTACATCAAGAAAGGTGATAATGCGAGTGCAATTATTGAACCTAAAGAAACAAATTTTGAAACATAAGTTATTATTGCCCATATAACAGCGATTGAAAGTCCGACTATCGGAGAAAGGGCAAGCATTGTTCCGACACCCGACGCTACTGATTTTCCGCCTGTAAAGCCTAAAAATATTGATTTACTGTGTCCTAAAATAACGAATATAGCAGCAATAACTGCTGTAATACCTATTAGTTTATCCGAAGAAATTTGAAAAAACGGTACATATTTTGCAATTATAACAGGAACCGCACCTTTTAGAGCATCTAACAGAAGTACGATAAAGAACCATTTTTTACCCATAACACGTTTTACATTTGTTGCCCCTGTAGAACCGCTTCCGATTGTTCTTATATCCTGTCCCGTAAAACTTTTTACGACAATATATCCCGTAGGAATTGAACCTATTAAATATGCAATCAATCCTGCTGCCATTATTTTTATTAATAAAATTACTGTTGGTGTCATTTTCTACTCCGATATTATTTTTCTTTTTCCTGTTTTTCTCTTAAAACAATGCGGATTGGCGTTCCGTAAAAACCGAAAGCCTCTCTTAATTTGTTTTCCAAATACCTTTGATAACTGTCCTTCATTAATTTTTCACTGTTTATAAACAGGGCAAATGACGGCGGGCAGGTTTTTATTTGAGTTGAATAATAAATTTTTAATTTTTTTCCTTTGATTGTATCGGGCGGAACCATCGCATAAGCATCTGAAACAACCTTGTTTAAAAGGTTTGTAGAGATTTTTTTAGTACATTCTTCCCAAACTTTTTTAGCTTCTTTATAGATACTTACAAGCCTTTGTTTTGTAACCGCACTTATAAATATTTTAGGAACATAATTTAAAAAAGGCGCTTCCTTTTCGATTTCAGCCTCAAATTTATTAATCGTTGTGGTTTCTTTGTTTTCAATCAAATCCCATTTATTAACCGCAACAATCATACCTTTTCCTGATTCTGTCACGATTGATGCAATTTTTTTATCTTGGTCAGTAAGACCGTCCGTCGCATCAATTACGAGAACCGCAACGTCACAATCTCTTATCGCTTTTATTGCTCTTGCTACGGCAAATTTTTCTATTCCCCAATCAACTTTTGCTTTTTTTCTGATTCCTGCCGTATCCACAAGGATATAATCTTCTTTTTCGTATTTTACGGAACTGTTAATACTGTCTCTTGTTGTTCCGGAAACATCGGAAACAATAACCCTTTCCTTACCTAAAAGAGCATTTACGATAGAAGATTTTCCCGCATTGGGTTTTCCGACAATTGCAATTCTGACAGGGTGTTCTTCTGTCTGTTCTTCTTCAATATTTTCAAAATCTTCTGTAATATCATCAAGCAAATCACCTATTCCGCCCGAACCGTGCAAAGCAGAAATAGGATAAGGATTGCCTATTGCAAGCGAGTAAAAATCATTAACTAAAAGAAATTTTTCTTTTGAATCAACCTTGTTGACCGCAAGATAAATCGGCTTGTTACTTCTTCTGAGAACATTTGCTATATCTTCATCGATAGAAGTTACGCCGTCTTTTCCGTCAACCATGAAAATGATTTTGTCAGCCTCTTCGCAAGCCATTTGAGCCTGAGCAAAAATGTTTGCACGAATATTTTCTTCATCATTCGGAACTATCCCACCTGTATCTATTACCGTAAATACTTTATCCAACCACTGAACATCAAAATAATTTCTGTCTCTCGTAACATTCGGCTGGTCATCAACTATTGAGTATCTTGCTCCCGCTAATCTGTTTACAAACGTAGATTTTCCGACATTCGGACGTCCTATAATTGCAACTATCGGCTTGTTTGACATTTTATTAAATACCTTTTGCAGTCTGATTTATTTTAATTTTATTATAAACAAACCTCTTTGAAATTAAAATAAACAAATACAAATAAAAAAGCCGCAAATTCAGCGGCCAACATTTTAGGATTTCCCCAAATCCTACTCCCAATATAAGTTTACTGATTAAATTAAATCAAAAACATAAACAAATTGCGCATAAAAAACAAAAAAAATTTTTTTTAAATTTTCAGATTTCGTCAACATACAACAATAGTAATAGTTTTGTTGAATAAATTCATGTTTACAATTTGTAATATTTCTATTTTATTACACTCCGGATTTGATTTTGACAAAAGAAAAGCGGTTATATAATAACCGCTTTTTTGTTGCTTGGTTGGAGAATATTTATTCCTTAGTATATTCAGCATCAATAACATCATCATCACCGTTGTTATTGCTGCTGCTTTGTTCAGAACTTCCGCTGTTATCTGTTTGCGGTTGTTCTTGTTGAACTTGACTATATGCAGCTGCTGATATTGCATACATTGTTTGTTGCAATTCCTCAGATAACTTTTTGATTTCATCAACAGGTTTATTTGCTTTCAAGGCTTCATCAAGTGCTTTCTTTTGTTCTTCAAGTTTTGTTTTGTCACCTTCAGCAATTTTACCTTCGAAATCTTTTACGATTCTTTCAGCGGATGAAATCATACTGTTTGCATTATTTCTGATTTCTGCTTCTTCTTTGTGCTTTTTATCATCTTCTGCATTTGCTTCCGCTTCTTTAACCATTCTGTCAATATCTTGTTCGGAAAGATTAGAAGAATTTGTGATTGTAATTTTTTGTTCTTTGTTTGTTGCTTTATCTTTTGCGGAAACATTTACAATACCGTTTGCGTCAATATCAAAAGTAACTTCAATTTGAGGAATACCTCTCATTGCGGGAGCAATTCCTTCGAGTCTGAACATACCTAAAGACTTGTTATCTTTTGCCATAGGACGTTCACCTTGAAGAACGTGGATATCTACTGCGGTTTGATTGTTTTCTGCTGTCGAGAATACTTGTGATTTTGAAACAGGGATTGTAGTGTTTCTTGGAACCAACGGAGTTGCAACACCGCCTAATGTTTCAATACCAAGTGTTAAAGGAGTTACATCCAAGAGGACGATATCTTTAACTTCACCTGCGAGTACACCTGCTTGAATTGCAGCACCAACAGCAACTACTTCATCAGGGTTTACTGTTTGGTTCGGTTCTTTTCCTGTGTAATCCTTAACCAATTGTTGAACTGCAGGGATACGGCTTGAACCACCGACTAATACAACTTCATTGATGTCTGATTTTGAAATTCCTGCGTCATTAATTGCTTGTTCAACAGGTTTTTTACATCTTTCAAGTAAGTCGTGGCTTAAATCTTCAAATTTTGCTCTTGTAAGATTTATATCAAGGTGCTTAGGACCGTTTGCATCAGCCGTAATAAACGGTAAGTTGATGTTTGTTTCAACAACAGACGAAAGTTCACATTTTGCTTTTTCTGCTGCTTCTTTAAGTCTTTGCATTGCTTGTTTATCACCACGAAGGTCTATACCTTCTTGTTTTTTGAATTCGTCA
>Ga0310695_10008889_pt1 | contig 15338 bp, 10 predicted proteins | sample RumenRJG_04DNA_FD_203882 | JGI IMG/M metagenome (GOLD analysis project Ga0310695, IMG submission 203882) | Bovine rumen microbial communities from Lethbridge, Alberta, Canada - RJG_04 (v2) (version 2) | ecosystem: Host-associated > Mammals > Digestive system > Stomach > Rumen | place: Canada...
GTAGGGAGGTGAAGGACAGGATTGCTTCGTCGCCTGGCGGCTTCTCGCAATGACAAGTCCTGTCTACTGCCTACTTCCTACTGTCTACTTTTTATACAGCCGTGTTCTGGCTCATAGCTTCGTAGTAAGCGAAGCGTGCATCCACTTCCTTCTGGAGGTCGTCGGCGAGAGCCTTGGCGACTTCCGGATTGGTGCGGGTGAGGGCCTTGAAGCGGTTTTCAGTGTAGATGTATTCTGCAACCGGGATTGTCGGCTTCTTACTGTCGAGGATAAGCGGAGCCTTTCCTTCTGCAGCGAGGGCCGGGTTGTAGCGGAGGAGCGTCCAGTAACCGGAATCGACAGCCATCTTCTGGTGTTGAAGCTGGTTGTTGAGGTCGAAACCGTGGTTGATGCACGGGCAGTAAGCAATGATCAAGGACGGACCATTGTGAGCTTCTGCTTCCTGGAGCACCTTGAGGGCCTGAGCATCGTTTGCGCCGATGGCGATACGGCCGACGTAAACGTTCTTGTAGCTCATGGCGATAAGGCCGAGGTCCTTCTTGCCAGCGCGCTTACCAGCGGCAGCGAAGAGGGCAACGGCGCCACGGTTCGTGGACTTGGAGGCCTGTCCACCCGTGTTGGAGTACACTTCGGTATCGAGAACGAGGATGTTCACGTTTTCACCCGTGGCCATCACGTGGTCAAGACCTCCGTAACCGATATCGTATGCCCAACCGTCACCGCCCATGATCCACACGGACTTCTTGACGAGGTAGTCTGCGAATTCATCGCGGAGGCTTACAGCCTTGTCGTCGCTTGCATCCTTAAGAGCTTCCTTGAGCTTGGCGACGTTAGCGCGCTGAGCCTGAATACCAGCTTCGTCGTTCTGCGTCTGGGTCTTGAGGGCTTCAACGAGATCAGCCGGGAGCTTGTCTGCAACTTCGTCGAGGAGGCTTACAGCCTGGGTTGCATGCTTCGTGATAGCGAGGCGCATGCCGAGACCGAATTCAGCGTTGTCTTCGAAGAGGGAGTTTGCCCAAGCCGGACCGCGGCCTTCCTTGTTCTTGGCCCACGGTGTGGTCGGGAGGTTACCACCGTAAATGGAAGAGCAACCCGTTGCGTTTGCGACAACCATGCGGTCGCCGAAGAGCTGAGAAACGAGGCGGACGTAAGCCGTTTCGCCGCAGCCTGCGCAAGAGCCGGAGAATTCGAACAACGGTTCGAGGAGCATGGCCTGCTTGACGAGGTTCTTGTTAACCTTGGTGCGGTCAAATTCTGGGAGGTCAACGAAGAAGTCGAAGCACTTGCCTTCCTGTTCCTTGATCGGTTCCTGCGGAACCATGTTGATAGCCTTCTTGGTAGCGTCGGTCTTGTCCTTGCCAATGCAAGCTTGAGTACAAACGCCGCAACCCGTACAGTCGTAGCTGGAAACAGAGATTGCGAACACCGGCTTTGCAGAACCTTCGAGCTTGAAGCCCTTGGCTGCAGTGAACTTGAAGCCAGCCGGAGCGTTAGCAACAGCGGATTCGTCGACAACCTTCATACGGATAGCTGCGTGCGGGCAGACCATAGCGCACTTGCCGCACTGTACGCAAGCGTCCGGATTCCAGGACGGGATGTTGAGGGCGAGGTCGCGCTTTTCGTACTTGGTGGTACCGGTCGGGAACACACCGTCGACAGGCATCTTGGAGACCGGGAGCTGTTCGCCGTTGCCCTTGATGATTTCGGCAGTGACTTCGTTCACGAACTTCGGAGCGTCGCCGTGGATCGGAGCGCGGAATTCCTTCGTGCTGGTGACAGCAGACGGAACCTTGACTTCGAAGAGGTTAGCAAGAGAAGCATCGATAGCGTCCCAGTTCTTCTGGACGACTTCCATACCCTTCTTGGCGTAGGTCTTTTCGGCGTACTTCTTGATGTACTTGATAGCAGTTTCTGCATCGAGAACGTTACCGAGCTTGGAGAAGAAGCAGGTCTGCATCACAGTGTTGATGCGACGGCCCATGCCGGTCTTTGCAGCGACGGCGTAAGCGTCGATGACGAACACCTTGAGGTGCTTCTTGATGATGGCTTCCTGAACCGGACGCGGGAAGGTATCCCAAACGGTGTCAGCGGAGTGCGGGGTGTTCACGAGGAACGTTGCGCCGTCCTTGGCATACTTGAGCATGTCGACAGATTCGAGGTGCGGAGTATGGTGGCAAGCGACAAAGTCAGCTTCGTTTTCGCCAATGAGGTACGGGGCGTCGATGATGCTCTTACCAAAGCGGAGGTGAGAGGTCGTCATGGAGCCGGACTTCTTGGAGTCATAGACGAAGTAGCCCTGAGCGTAGTTGTCGGTTTCGTTACCGATAATCTTGATGGAGTTCTTGTTTGCACCGACAGTACCGTCAGAGCCGAGACCGAAGAACATAGCCTGGAAGAAGTCGCTTTCGAGCTTGAAGTTCGGGTCGATCGTGAGGGAGGTGTTGCAAACGTCGTCGTTGATACCGACGGTGAAGCGGGACTTCGGTTCTGCCTTGGAAAGTTCGTCGAAGATGGCCTTGACCATGGCCGGCGTGAATTCCTTGGAAGAAAGACCGTAGCGGCCGCCGATCATCTTCGGCATAGCCATCTTGCCGGCCATCACTGCTTCGGAAATAGCGGTCAGGGCGTCCTGGAAGAGCGGTTCGCCAGCGGAACCCGGTTCCTTGCAGCGGTCGAGGACGGCAATCTTCTTGACGGTCTTCGGGAGAGCTGCAACGACAGCTTCCATCGGGAACGGACGGTACAGGCGGATGTTCACGAGACCGACCTTTTCGCCCTTGGAGTTGAGGTACTTGACGGTGTCACCGATGGTGCAGGTCGAAGAACCCATGGAAATGATCACGCGGTCGGCGTCAGCGGCACCGACGTAGTCCACAATGTGGTACTGACGGCCAGTGTAGCTTGCAACCTTGTCCATGTACTTCTGGACAATTTCCGGAACCTTTGCATAGAACGGGTTCACGGTTTCACGACCCTGGAAGTAAACGTCCGGGTTCTGAGCGGTACCGCGCATGGTCGGACGGTCCGGAGTCATAGCGCGTGCACGGCAAGCCTTGACGTACTTGTCGTCGATCACGTCGCGGATGACGTTTTCATCGAGAGCTTCGATCTTCATCACTTCGTGAGAAGTGCGGAAGCCGTCAAAGAAGTGCATAAACGGAACGCGGCTTTCGAGCGTGGAAGCGTGGGCCACGAGAGCGAGGTCCTGGCATTCCTGAACGCAAGAGGAGGCGAGCATTGCAAAACCGGTCTGGCGGCAAGCCATGACGTCGGAGTGGTCACCGAAAATGGAAAGGCCCTGCATGGCAAGAGCACGTGCAGTAACGTGGAAGACTGCGGGGGTCAGTTCGCCAGCAATCTTGTACATGTTCGGGATCATCAAGAGGAGACCCTGGGAAGCCGTGAACGTCGTGGTCAAGGCACCAGTCTGCAAAGCACCGTGGACGGTACCAGCGGCACCACCTTCGGACTGCATTTCAAATACGCGAGGAACCTGGCCCCAGATGTTCTTCTGGCCCTTAGCACTCCAGTTGTCGGAATGTTCGGCCATCGGGCTGGACGGGGTAATGGGGTAAATTGCAATAACTTCGCTCAACTTGTGGGCGACGTTAGCGGTTGCTTCGTTACCATCAACCGCAATCATCTTTTTTGCCATGGACTATCTCCATTTTTTAGGTTTTTTCAAAAAAATCTGATCATATACACCTTCGGCGTGTGGCACACGCAAGAAGGGCAAAAATCCAAGCTTAAAATTAAATAAGATTACCCAAAACGGACAACCAATTTTTGAAAAAAGTTTAAAAATTAAGCAGCTTTTGGTTAATCTCGATTTCAAGCCCGGCGTAACTTGGGCCGAATTTTTGACGAAGCGTGGTGGTGAGGCCGTCGGACTTGCCGAGGTAGGGGTAATTCTTGCGGATTTTAAGCCACGGGGCGCGTTCGTGGATGTTCTGGATGAGCGTTTGCGCAATTTTCACTTCGGCGGGGCGGCTCGGGTCATAGAGAATCCCGACATCGGCATCGCGCTCGACACCATTTAATATAGGCGTAAAGCTGTGAATCCCGAGGTGGATGACCTTGAGCGGAACTTCAGGCGCGTCCTTAGGTGCTTTTTTCTCGTTTTTGCGCACGTTCGGTGGTATTACGCCTGCAACAAAGCTTTCAATTTTATCGCGATATTTTTGCCAAAGGCTTAGCATGCGCGATTTCACTGTGTTCGGTAGTCCAACTGTAAATTCAGAAAAGAATGTCTTGTTGGTCGCACTGCGGTTCATATCGACAGCCAGTCTCGAGAATCGGCTAGAGCAATGGAAGTCCGGCTTTAAACGTTTTACAAGATTTGAAAATACTTTGTACGCGCCAATGTCATAAGCGCGGTGGGAGGCGAGAACGTCATCGGGAATCTTTGAATCGCGGAGAGCGCGCAGGACAAAATCCGGCACAGCGTTGCTCGCATGTTCGCAGGTAATCATCAGTGCCGGAGCTTTCATTACTTTTTCTCCACAACAAGAATGTTTCCATCGTACGTCATGACCCCCAGCAAAATGCTGTGGATCAGGCGGAACTTGTCAACTTTATAATAAGGGCCGCTTGCCATCGGGTTCGTACAATCCGGGTCTGCTACCAAGAACTGCTTCTTTTCATCGAGTCCGTAAAGCACTACGAAATGCCCCATCGGCTCGCCGTGGATGTCGTCAAAGACGGACAGGTCTTTTTCGTTTGTGTATTCGCGAGGGGAACGATAAAGATAGGTGGCGCTGAGGCCGCAAAGCACCGGAATGCCTCGTTTGAAATAGCTTTCGAACATGCTTGCACGGAGGTCTGCGGTTGCGACTGTTCCACCAAGGTCGATGAATCGGATGTAGGCGTCAATAGCTTTTTTGAGCTTGGGGGCGTGTTTTGCCTTGTGGAGCTGAACCAGCTTTTCGCGCAGTTCGGGCATCTTGAGCTTGCTCCACGTCGGATCAAAAATCTTTAAATTGTAAGAATAAATAGTCGCCTTGAATCCGCGCTTGAGGGCGTCGATGCCAAGGAAAACGCCTAGTGTGCCGCCTTCTTCCAGAAATTCAATTTCGGAAATGAGCTTTTTAAGGGGAATGTTATAGCCAAGATAGGAGTAAACAGCGTGTAGGCTAGTCGGTCCGCACGTAACATCGTCTGGCTGAGGGAGTATTTTCAAATCCATCGAGTGCCTCGTTATTAACCGTGGCGGTTTGTTCATCAAATCGTCAATCCGCGCGTAAATATAGAAATATTATCTTGGTTTGACATGTCATTCCGGCCTCCTAGCCGGAATCGCCTTCTTGTAGTGCGAAAAAATCGTTTATTATATTTGATAATATGAGAGAATTATTAGGGGCATTCGTTTCAGTCTTTTTAGCAATCGCGTTATGTGCGTGTTCGGATTCTTTGGCGGGCGCTGAGGCAGGCGAGGCTTCTCGCACGAATATTCTCGTTGACGCTCGCGACTTGCAGACCTACAAGACCGTTGAAATTGGTGGCCGAGTTTGGATGGCGGAAAATCTGAATTATCGGGTTGTATGGGAACGAGATGATTTTGATGAATATGCCTACTTTTGGACGACAGACGACGATGAAACTTACGAAGAATTTGCCCTCTCCGTCAGATGTGTGAAATCTCGTTAATATGCCAGTTAAGAGTTTGAAGTTACTAGTTACTAGAAAATCTCTGATAACTAAGTCTTATTTACTAATAATTACTAACTTGTAAAATACTGCAATGCATCTCTAGTAACTACTAACAATTAACTAGTAACTGTATTATGCGACTTTGGCTTTATACTTGTCCTGATGATTTTGCTGCTGAACACGACGATATCGAAGAAATGTTTCGCCGGGGCTTAACTCGTTTGATTCTCGACAAGCGCGGGCGAGGAGGCAATGCTCGCGCAACGTTCAACGATTACGACCGCTGGCTACTTGGCCTCCCGATGGAATTGCGCGACCGCATCTGGGTGCGTGGAACGCCCGACATGGCCGAAGAGCTTGATGTTCGCGGTTGCGTCTGCGATGCACAAAGCTTTATGGGCGAGGTTCCTGAAAGCTGGAAACGCATCAACTGCGTTGCTCTTTGCAAAAATGCGGAAGAAGCCGAAAAGCTCCCGGAATGGGTGGCGGGCGCTCTCGTCGGCCCGATTATGCAGCCGCTTTCGGCGATTGAACCTGTTGAAACGCTTGGATCTTCTTTAAGCATAAACGCAAAAGCCTCCCTCATTTTATGGGGAGGCGTCGATACGGATACGATTGACGATTTCAAAAAGATTTCGCCTGCCGGAGTTGCTTCGCTCGGTGGCGTCTGGAATTACGCAGACCCCGTGAATGCGTTTATAAAGCTTAATAGATTGGTCAATAGCATTTAGTCAATGGTCATTGGTTTCAGTTTGGCGGCTTTGCCGCGATGCTTTAACTAATGACTAACAACTACCTTACCACAAACATCCCGTTTTTCGGTTTGCCTTTAAGCCTGTTGCCGAGCAAGTCGAAATAAACGGGGGTGCGGTTCTGGCGCAAATCCTTGCTGCTTTCGCGCATTCCTCGGTTACCAATGCTTACCGGAGGTTGTTCTACATACGGCTTGTCCGGGTCATCTACGACAATCTTGATTTTCTTAACGCTCTTGCAGCCTGTTTCGTTTGTGTACGTCACAGTGTAATAGCCGCTCTTGGTGCCGTCCAGATTCTTGAGCGTGTTTTCGCGGGCTGAGGACTTGAATCCGTCTGGACCTTCCCAGCTCCAAATTTTGCCATCCCACGGGTGCGGGCCAAGCTGCACTGTAGCGCCCTTGGCGACTTTCAAGTCGGTTGTTTCTTTCCAGCCGTCATCGCCAACTTTCACGTACGGGATAATCTTTGTCGGGCTGCACGGACCTACGACTTTCTTGCCGTCGCATACGCCAATGGAATCAGGAATTTCAATCACCTTCGGTTCGAAATCTGGCGTGGGGAAGACCTTCATGAGAGCCGCCGTTTCTTGTGCGGTAATCGGGAGAATCGTGCCGTGGCGGGGCGTGAAAGCGCCGCTCGTCTTGGTGTCTTGCACGAACTTGAAATTCTCGAGGTCGGTGCTGCTTGTGAACTGGTAATGTCCGTTCATGTAGCAGTCGTACATGAGCACCCAGGAATTCTGGTTGATGAGCTTGAACACGCCGGCACCTTCGACGGCTTCGGTCGTCTGTTGCAATGCGCCGCTACGCTTGTACCAGGTCGGGGCTTTAGTGCCGTTTTCCGAGGTTAAAGTCTGCGCCTGCACTTTGCAGATGCCTCCGTCGCCCTCGTTCTTGTAAAATGCATGATAGAGTTTGTCTACTGGATTATAGACGATGTCCATGTCAATGGTCGATTTGCCGCGGTCAAAGAAATGGGTCGGGTTGCCTTCGAGGTCGGTAAAGTCTTCATTGGCGTAATTAAAATACACCTTGTCGTAGGGGATAGTGCCGTCGTCGGTCAACAGCGAATAATAAACGAGTGGCCTACCTTTGCTCCCGTCCTTGTTCACGTAATTGGCGTCCCAGATGGTTTCGGGCGCCCACACGCGGGTCACGTTTGCAAAGTTCTTGCCCTTGTACTTGTCCGGGAAATGCACCGTGCTGTGTTTCCAGTTGATGAGGTCGCGGGACTTCATCAGCACCATGCCTCGGTTGCTTGCCCAGCCTTCGGCGCTCTTCATGTCGGTATTCACCATGTAGAACCAGCCGTCAGGTGCTCGCAGGACGTGCGGGTCGCGGAGCCCTTTCTTGATACTGACCGTATCTGCAGCAACGACTCGTTTCCCGTTGTTCATGGGGGTAAAGTTGTAGCCGTCATTACTCAGGGCGTAATAGATATTTTCGTTGTCGTTTGCCGGGAAATACGCAAAGAGGTAGTTGGAGTAAGGTTCAAAGCCGTGAATGGAAACCTTGAAGGACCGCTTTTCAGCGCGCTTTGTAGTACTTTCGTTGTCGTACAGCGTTGCCGTGAGCGTTACTTCATGGTTTTCGCCTACAAATCGTCCGTTGATGCGGCCGTCGTGGCCCAGGAAAAGTGTATCGGAACTTTCCCATTTGACTGGGAACGGGCCATATTTTTTCATGGTGTCGGGGAGATTCAGGTCGTTATAAAGGTCGTTTATGCCTGCTGGTTCAAGGTCATCAAGTGCCGCCCAGAACGGGGCTATTTCGACGACTTCTTGTGCCTGAACGCCAAGCGCGAACAAGGCTACCAGCGGAACAAACTTCTTCATAAAGACTCCTTACCAAGGACTAGTGACCAAAATCTATTGACCAATTACCAAAATAAATATAATTTCAGCCGTGAAAAAAATAAAAAAGCATGGATGTTTAAAGTTTTGAAAAATTGTCCACAAAAAAATAAGTCTATTTTATGTACTTAGATGGAATAAAATGAGTTCCTGTATATAGATTACTGAGCGTATATTATGAATATGGACCGTTCTCGTTTGAAAATATTAGTTGTTGATGACACCAAGACGAATATTGATGTTTTGGAAGGCATTTTATCGAATGATTATGAAGTTTGTGTTGCTCTTAATGGTAAAAAGGCGATTGAACTCACGGAAAGGATTAAGCCAGATCTGATTCTTCTTGATGTGATGATGCCTGAAATGGATGGCTATGAAACATTGAGAATCATGCGCGAAAAGAATATTCTGCAAGGGATTCCGGTCATTTTCTTAACAGCCAAGGCCGATAGCAAGAGCGAACAGATTGGTCTTGATCTCGGTGCGGTCGATTACATTACGAAGCCATTCAATCCGGCTCTTGTGACTTTGCGAATCAAGAACCAGCTTCAGCTAAAGCTTCAACGAGACCATCTGCATGAACTCGTCGATGAACGTACCGCAGACCTGCGCAAGACGCTCAAGGTCATGCTCACGAGTCTTGGGTCTCTTGCTGAATATCGCGATCCGGAAACGGGCGAACACATCAAGCGTACACAGATTATCGTCCAGCGGCTTGCTGAAGAACTTCGCAAGAATCCGAAATTTACGGATACAATCACTCCGGAATATATTGAAAATTTGGCCACGGCGGCACCGCTTCATGATATTGGCAAAGTCGGTATTCACGACCGCATCTTGCGCAAGCCGGGAACCTTGACGCAGGACGAACGCGAAATCATGATGCAGCACCCGCAAATGGGCTATGATGTTCTCCAGGAAGCAACAAAGGAATTGCGTGATAACCCGATGGTGCGCATCGCTGCCGAAATGGCTCTTGGTCATCATGAATACTGGAATGGAGAAGGCTACCCGAATCACAAGAAAAAAGATGAAATTCCTATAGGCGCAAGGATAATGGCGGTCGCCGATGTGTATGACGCCCTTGTTTCCAAAAGGCCCTACAAAGACCCATATCCTCACAAAGTTGCCGTTGAAGAAATTATCAGGGGCCGTGGTTCGCAGTTCGACCCGGATGTCGTCGATGCGTTTTTGGCTATCGCGGACCAGCTGCCCGAAATTTACGAGCAGTTCAAAGACACTTCTTCTTCCGAGGAATGTAAGGATTGACACCAAGTCCCATAAATGAAAAGAAACGCCACCTCAGTTGGCGTATTTCGCTTGTTTACACCATACCGATGCTCGTGTTTACCATCGTGATGGTGATTGTTTTTTCGAATTTCATCAAGTCTACATTAATTACATCTTCGTACAGTTCTGCCGAATCAAAATTTCAGGACAAGGTTGTTATCGACCTTGAACTGTTCTTCGCTAAACTGGAAAAGCAGTTCAAGCCGCTTCCGAAGATTTTGCAACATACAAAAGAGGCTGACGTCAAGAAGGTGCTGAAAAAGCATCTGCAGTCGTCTTCGTTTATTGTAGACATTTACTATGGAACGCAAAATGGCAAGTATGTTTCGGCTAGGGACTTTAAGCTGAACGAGAGCAAAAAGGAATTCCGCATAAGGACTTGGTACCTTGAAGCGTCCAGGCATAAGGGGCTTGCCATCACAGGTCCTGAAATCAATGAAACGGCAAAAAAGCGAGTCCTCACGTATTCGTACCCGCTTTGGGAAAAGAATCGATCGTTTATGGGAGCCGTCGCCATTGACATAGACTTGCAGAAAGTACGCCAGCTGATGGGCGAGTTTGCGCGGTCCGAGGGCGGAATCACGATGCTTGTGAGTTCCGAGAACGACAGCTTGTTTACGTATTTCCCGTATGAAACCAATTTGCACAATATCGTTACGGATACGGTTGCCGGGCTTCTGCATCTGGTTCAGGACGATATCCAGATTGATAAGCTGGACTCCGTGAATGTAACGCTCTTTGAAAAGACGAGCATAGAAAATCGCAAGTTTATTTTTATGGTAAGGCCGTTAAAGAATGCGCCGTTCTATGTTGTTCATGTCATCCAGAAAAACAAGGTCGTTGCAAAAGTCCAGGAAAACTTGAACGCCATTATTTTTGTTGTTGCGCTTGTTGTCTTGGCTCTGATATTTCTCACATGGCTCATTGTACGGTTCCTTTTCAAGTTCTTCATCCAGAAAGACCTGAATGAAAGCGTCAGCTCGAGTACCATGTTCGAAACGCTTTTAGGAAGCGATAATTTTAGAATTGTCCTGACCAATGATACATTTGATATTTTGCATGCGAGTGCCTACATTGCAGAATTTTTCAATAACGGCAACGATGTTCGTGGCGAAATCCTCTGGAAATTTTTCCGTTCGGAACAGTTCAAGAAGTTTGTATATAAAGTCTCGAAAGGCGGTGAAATGCATGCCAGCGAACGGCAAATTATTATTCCGGTCAAGAGCTGTACTGGCGAAGACGCCTGGTGGAAAGTCATATTCCAGTTCCTTGTCGAAGATGATGGATCTATCCGCTATCTGTTCTTGATCTCGGATGAAACAAGCGGTATCCAGAAAGACACGATTCTCGATACGATCATGCTTTCGGCGGGAAACTCGATTCTTGTCATCTTTGATAAAAACTGCAAAGTCAAGTACATGTCCAAGCAGTTGACGGATTATCTTGTTGTTGACTGGAAGGATGTGATTGGACAATCGCTTCAGAACATGTCGAAGTGCGGCATGCCCGAAAAAATTGTTGAATCCTTGCAAAAGACATTTGATGAACTGGGAGTCTGGAAAGATACGTTTAAGCTCCAGACGCTGGATTCGCATACCGATATATGGTTCCGTGGAGAAGCTTGTACGCTCAAGGTGCAAGATGCAATTGTCGGTTACATGCTTTCGATGATTGATATTTCTGAAGTTGTAGCCGCTCGAGAAATTGCAGAACATGCGACGCAAGCCAAAAGCGAGTTCCTTGCGAATATGAGCCACGAAATTCGAACTCCGATGAATGCCATTATTGGCATGGCGCATTTGATTCAGGAAACAAAGCTTGATGAACGCCAGCTTGGATTTATTGAACGAATTAGCCATGCGGCGACATCGCTTCTTGGAATCATAAACAACATTCTGGATTTCTCGAAGATTGAAGCTAATAAGCAGGATCTTGAAATTACACAGCTTGTGCTGCAAGATGTGATCGGCGAAGTGGCCGCCCTTGCAGAAGTCCGTATTGCAGGACGACCGATTGAACTGATTGTCGATGTCGATCCGGAAATTCCGGAAATCCTGATGGGCGATCCCTTGCGCCTTTCTCAGATCTTTACGAACTTGATCAACAATGCGACCAAATTCACGGAAAGCGGAAGCATAACGCTAAGAATAACGCTGGATCAGGTCTTAGGGAACAATGTCAAGCTCTCGTTTAGCGTTATCGATACGGGTATTGGAATGACTGGTGAACAGTTGCAGCATCTGTTTAACGCCTTTACGCAAGCGGACGGCTCGATTACGCGCAAGTATGGTGGAACTGGCCTTGGACTTGTCATTTCAAAGTCTCTTGTTGAACTCATGGGTGGTGAGCTTCAAGTTGAAAGCGAATACGGAAAGGGTTCAAAGTTCTATTTCTCGATAACGCTCCCCATTGCACAGCAAGCTTCCGTACCCAAGTGGAAGTCCGTTTCGACATTCAAAAACAAGAATGTCTTGTTGGTGGATGATTGTGAAAGACTTCGCGATGTGCTGAGGCATTACCTGACGAAATTGCGCTGCGTCGTCGAAGAGGCCGCCTCTGTTGATGAAGCCTTGGACTTGATCCAAGCTCACGAAGAAGCGGGCGAGACGCCATATGATCTTTTTATAGTCGATTACCAGATGCCGATCATGAATGGATTCGATTTTGTGCAGGGCCTTCCGGCTAACATGAAGAAGATTCCAAAGATCCTGATGCATCCGATTCACTTTGACGAGAAAAATTACCATCTGGCTACAGAAATTGGATTCAACAGCTGTGTCGCGAAGCCTTTGCAGATTAGTTCTTTGTTAAGCGCCATGCAGGAGGCTGTCGAAGAAAAGCTGACATACCAGAAGGCTGTTAAGACGGAGAAGAATAAGATTTTCTTTAAGGAAGCCAAAATTCTCCTCGTTGAAGACAATGAAATGAACCAGGAGCTGACCGTATCGCTTTTGAATAGCGTGGGCCTTGCAACCATGGTTGCTGCCAATGGCCAAATTGCACTTGACCTGCTCAAGAAAAATGCGTTCGACTTGGTCCTGATGGATATCCAGATGCCGGTCATGAACGGTCTTGATGCGACAAAGGCCATCCGCAGCCGTTCTGATGAGTACTTCAAGAAAGTGCCGATTGTCGCTATGAGTGCAAGGGCGTTCCAGAAGGACCGCGACGACTGTATCAATGCAGGCATGAATTCTTACATAGCAAAGCCTATTGACCCCATGCTCCTCTATGATGTTCTTGCCCAGTACTTGCCTGTAGCTGATTCTATGCCAATCGCGCAGACAACAAGTGAGCCTGAGGCAAAACCAGCCGGTACTGATGACAGCATTGTGGCGATGTTCCTGAAAGTCCGCAATTTCGATGCCGCAGCGGGGCTTTACCACGCCAATGATAACAAGAACCTGTACTTCAAGATTATTCAGGGCTTCGTACGCGATTACGGTGGTGTGGCTGTCAAGCTCAAAAAATTCTTTGAAGGTGGAGATTTTGAAGAAGCGACGCGAATCGTCCATACGATAAAGGGACTTTGCGGGACTATTGGCTCTTATCATGTGCAGACGCTTGGCGTGATGCTTGAAAATTCGCTACTCAAGAAGGAGCAGAATTACAGCGAATACAACGCCTTTGTTGAGGCTCTTGAAGATTTAATTGATGACTTGAAAATTGTCATGCAGAATATCGCCACCGAGCAGTCGAATGCATCCATTGTTATCAAGCATGTGGACCCTGAAGCCATAGGCAAGCTCACTCAGGCGGTTGAAGAACTCAAGTCGGCTGTAGAATCTTGTTCGCTTACAGCTTGCAAGCGCATTCTCGATTCGCTCGACAAGATCATGTTCTCGCAGGAACAGGATTCGCTTTTGCAGAAACTGCGAAACCAGATTGACGATTACGACTTCACCGCTGCCGAAGATACCCTCAAGAGCTTGGAAGAGACGCTTAAAGAACCATCGCAGCCATAAACGCAAGCACGATAATCACCACAGCGACAATCGTAAGTGGGCTTGACTTTTTCTTCTTTTCGCCGAATTCATTCTCGACAATTTCATCGTAGTCGGGGAGGTCTAGGTCGCTATATTCAGCGCCCTCTTTCCAGCCGGTGTTCTTGTCGCTCCCGCAGTGGGGGCAGAATGTGGCGTTGTCTTTTAATTCGGAGTGGCAGTGAGGACAGAGCATGTTGATGTGGGGTGTGGGCTATGGGGTCGGGCCTGCGGCCCTTTAGGGTATGGGGTGTGTAATGTGGAGTGTGTAATGAATTTGTGGTGATGTGTCATCCTGAGCGAGTGTAACGAGTCGAAGGATCCAGGATTTACTTGCTGAATTTATAGCGGCCGAGGAGGTCGAAGTAGCGGGCCCTGGGGGAGAATTTGACAGGCTTGAGTGTCTTGCGGATAGAGGTTGTTTCTTCGGTTTTCACAAAGAAGAATTCTCTAAAGTAGTCTTCGCTTTCAACACTTACAGAATAACCTTTTTCATTGGGTTTGTATAACAGGGTATAATTAATTAGGCCATCGTCATCGTATTCATAGCATTTGTTGTCATTATTTGGATCTGCTGCATAGACTTTTTGACTTGTTCTAACGGAATCTGTGTTGTAATCAAAGTATCTTTTTTGTATCACGGAGTCTTGTGTCAAAATGTATTCAGTGAACCAATGAATTTTGTCTTCAACCTGTTCTACAGTAATATAGTTCGGCGTAATTTTAGTTGTCTTTATCCCGCCGTATTCACCATTGGAGTAAACTTTTTCCTGGTAACATAACGTATCTTTCGCTTGGCATTTAGAAACGATGTATTCGATACCTTTGTTTTTTAGTGCGGTCTCATTCGTGTCGTTGTAGAAAGGGAAAATACGAATTTCTTCGCCTTCTTCCTTGGATTCATCTCGGACTTGTGCAATTTTCCCATCTTCGTAGATGTATTTATGCGTCCACTCGTTTCCATTTTCATTAAAGTAAGAAGAATCGATGTGAAATTCGCTTTCCGGATTGAGGTAGGGATTCGCGAGAGGCGTAAACCAGACATCCGTGCATTTGTTTGCCGAGGCGACGGAACCCAAAGTTAAAAGAACAGCTGAAATAAAAAATAAAAGATTGCACTTTCCGAGCATAAACATAAAATCCTTTTTAATTTGCTTTTAATATAACAAAAGTTTTTATATTACATTCCATGCTCAAGTCTTTTGTATTTACTTTTTTGTCTGCAATTATTTGCTGCAACTTGTTAGGATGTGCTTCGACAAATTGTTCTGCTATTTCTGCGGAAAAGACACAATATGAAGATTGTGTTGCTGAAGAAAATGCGAAATCAGAAGCCGCTTTAACAATAACGAAGGTTGGGATTGCTGCGGCATCCGTATCTGTTATTGGATTAATTATAATTTTGGTTTCTTCAAAAAATTAAAACCGCCAGGCGATTGCCGAGCGGTCTTCCGTGAGCAACAAAGCCCTCCGTATTAACCGAGGGCTTTGCGAGAGTGAGCGCCTATCACATATTTCTATGGATTCTAGGCGCGAGCGGTCTCATTAGAGCTTGTCGTTGGAGCCGAGCACATCCACGATCTTGTGCATGTACATCTTCTTCATGTTTTCACGAGCCGGCTTGAGGTACTGGCGCGGGTCGAAGTGTTCCGGATGTTCGTCGAAATACTTACGGATAGCGGCAGTCATAGCGAGACGGCTGTCAGAGTCGATGTTGATCTTGCAGACAGCAGAGCGAGAAGCTTCGCGGAGCTGTTCTTCCGGAATACCAACTGCATCCGGGAGCTTACCGCCGTGAGCGTTGATCGT
>Ga0310695_10008890_pt1 | contig 15338 bp, 9 predicted proteins | sample RumenRJG_04DNA_FD_203882 | JGI IMG/M metagenome (GOLD analysis project Ga0310695, IMG submission 203882) | Bovine rumen microbial communities from Lethbridge, Alberta, Canada - RJG_04 (v2) (version 2) | ecosystem: Host-associated > Mammals > Digestive system > Stomach > Rumen | place: Canada...
AAAATAATTGGTAGCGGTCTGGTGTTCAGGCCCGTTCGGATTACCGGAAACGGTATTGAAGCAAAGTTGTGATCAATACAAGGTTACAACAGAACCAAATCCTTATAATACCTGTTTTTACAGAGAAAGACAGAAGTTCTTTGAATGGAGAAATGATAATAATGGTGACGGAATACTGCATAGCCTTAAATTATCCAAAGAATTTCGGGATGATTACAGAGCCTGGCCTTCTGCTGTTTCGCGGCTGGTCAGGGAACTGAGGATACTGCTAATCCAGTATGAATGATTATTTCCCGCAGCCTTTTCAAACACAAGCAGACAAGACCGTACCTGCAGTCACTGCCGGTTAAAAATTCGGATCGGATCAGTCTGCCGGGATCCTTATCCGAATGACAGTTTATTTCTGCCAATGCTCATCGACTGACAGTTTACTCCGCTTGAGTTAAACTTGATCTTGTTGCCGATTTGAATTTTGTTGTTATCAACAATCATTGAAAACTGAGCACATTTCAGTTCAATCTTTGAATTTGTCATTGATATGGAGGTGTTGCCGGACGTAATTGTTATTGAATTATCATCTGCAGATACAGCCGGTTTAGAATCTACGGCAAGAACGAGCTTGGAATCTGCGGATATTCGTATCGATTTATTTTCATGATCCGCCGACAGCTCGGATTTTTCCGTTTTTGCACTGAATTTTTGGCCATATGTTAAATTCAGGTTACCGTCAGTGTAGGAGCCGATATCATAGGAACGGGTGTTTCCTTCGAGTGCATCAAGTTTCTGTTCCAACGGATTTTTTTCTTCATTAGTTATAATTTTCTTTCCCAAACTGATAACTGATGAGGTAGCGGCGGCACCTGCGGCTAAAATAGCCACAGTTGAGCCGACGATTCCTACTATGCTCGTATTTCCCTTGAAGAAGGTAGCTGCGCTTCCTGCAATCATGCCTGCGGCTGATACCACAGCTCCAGCTAAACATGCAATCGTGTCCGCTGTGTCAAGTTTTGAAGCAATGTTCTTTTTATCTCCGGCGATGAATTCTATATCATTTTTTCCGTTGACATTTAATTCATAGTCGAATCCTGAAATATAACTTTGCGGAATAACACCGTCAAATGATGAATAAAAAAGATATTTACAGCAGTTCTTCTTATAAATGGATTGTTCCTTATCTGTTTTTTTCAGAACGTTGGTCAAACAGCCTACACTGTATTGAAAAGATGGAACAAGAGTTAAGGATGAGTTTAATCCAACTTCGAATTTTGCTGTCAGACCGGACATTGCAAATCTCTGATCCAGACTGCATTCAAAACATATGCTGTTACAGTTGCTTGCTTCCACGGTTTGATAGGTGCATGACGCTGTCAAATTTGAATTTCCCATTTTAATCTCCTTTTAAACTTCGCTGTCGGACAGGTTGACGCTTGCAATTGTCAGATTGTTTTTACTGAATTCAAATGCGGTGTTGCTGCATGTCAGACAGTTGTTCATTTTAAGTTCATTATTCGAAATCGTAACGGTATTATTGTTTTCTTTAAGTTCAATTTTGTCTGAACAAACCGTAATTGCAGTATTGCTTCCTGCTGATATTTTAATTTTTGTATTGTCGTTATCCTTTGTTATCTGGATGCGATAGTCCGCATCATGCTGTATTGAAACCTCTTCCTTGGCTTCAACAGTTACCTGCTGATCATTGAGTTTAATCTCGGCTTTGTTTGTACCGACTGCGTGATTTGGATTAACATGGTTACCTTCATCTGCAATGGAAAATATTACGGATTCGCCCGGAGTCTTGGCAGATATATCTATGTGTTTAGTGGTAATAACATTGAGGTTCACGTTCTGTTTGTTTTTTGCGTTCTGCAATAAATTCGGATGAATATCGGCGGCCATGGTGTTGATGGTGTTAACTGCTTTCTGTGAGAATATCCAAACAGGGAAGAGCATGGTTCGTGTAAGTGTTAATGCATCTGAAACTGCATTATTAAAGTTGGTGTTACGCAACGATATTTTGTGATCATTTGTGACTGCTTCCTGAATATCTTCACAGTCTTTTCTTATTCCCTGAGCAGCTGCCTGAATTTTATTAAGACAGACAAAATTAATATTTTTTGCTGTGCGCACCGTGTAGTTTTTTGAAGCTCCGAAATTTCCTGCAGAGTATGCTACCTGGGCTATATCGTTTGATTTTTCAGTATTGCCAGGTTTGTAGTAGCAGCCCCATGATGTTGGAAACATAGAAAAATTAATAAGGTTGTAGCTTGTTTTGAATTCAAGTCCTGCCGAATAGGACGTATCCAGAGACAGGTTGACAGTGCCCTTAAGTGCGGAGAACGACATATTGTAACTGGCACTTGGATAATCCATTGTTACATCAAATGTAGTTAGGTTGGTGATAAAATCACAGCCAAAGGAATCTTCTCCGAACAGACTTATTTTTGATGATTTTTGTTTAATTTCCGAAGGTACCCAATCCACCATAACTATCTCCTTAATTTAAAGTTAACCTTAGACCTGCGACGTTGAACACCGCATTGGCATCGGTTATCTTTACCACATCTTTCTTGCCGTTGATATTAATTGACAGTTTGTCTGATGTCAGCACTGCGGAGTTGTTTCCAACCTCAAGTTTTATACTGTCAGAAGTTGATTCAACCAAACTGTTCCCGCATTTTAAGTTCACGTCGTTTCCGGATATGTGCACTGCCGATTTATTATTTTGCTTGATACACAACTCAATTGCGTTGCTGATCATCGTTACCGATGATGTTCCATTCTGATTTTTAAGCTGTATCATATCATTGGTAGTGACGGTCGCAGGAGCAATTGTAAGTGCTTTATTGCTGTTTAGAACATGAAAAAGCACGCTTTTAGATTCTGCGGTATAATTGATTCCTTTGGAATTTGCTCCCCATTTTATAAGTTCTGCCAGACCTATTCCTGCCGCCAGAGCCAGCGGCGCTGCCGCGGCAACTGCCATTCCTGTGGCGATAGGGACCTGATTTTCTTTTCCGCTAGGATTGTTTTTTTCGTTTTTTGCCTCGGTGAAAGTATTATAAAACGAGTTGTAATCTGTTATTACAGGCTCTATTACAACCAGTTTTCCGGTCGAGTTGTCATACACAATTTTGAAAAAGAAGTATTTGTATATAATTTCCCTGACTTTTGAAAATTCTTTAAGACCTAAATCACGGTTTGCATTGTTTGCGTAGATCATGAACATTGCATTCTGAAAATCGCTCATTGAATCCGATTCAATGGTGATCCCCGGTTTTTCATAATTTATGGACCTTGACACAATCATGCTGCCGCTTTTGACTACAACGGATCTGCTGGTATTTTTGGTAGAATAGAAATCCTTATCATCTTTTCCGTCGCAATTATCCAGATAGGCGGTCATGGTATATTTTTCTGTATCTTCATTGTAATCGATACTTATCTTGAGATCTGCTTGAAGCTGGTATTTCATTCCTGATTTTGAACTGCGGGAAACACCGTACTTCAGTTTCATTGTACATTCATCACTTTGGGTGCTGTTTAAGCCTTTTTCGTCTTTATCATACAGATTTAAATAATGATCTTTTTTCTTGTTTGTGTCAACAGATGACAGTGTATCTGAACTAACATTGAATATTATTATTGCAGGTTTGCCGCTGCTGTCGCCGAACCACCAGTAGTCGGCTTTATTGTATTTAAAAGTTTTTAGATCAAGCAGATTTAATTTTGCTGATGTGTCGGAATCCGGAACTAGAGTTGCAAATTTATCAGTACTTAATTTCAGTTTGTATGACTGATTACTGGTGCTGTCGATTTTAAGATTACTGAAGTTTCCTTCCGATGCCGTGGTGCTGGTTATACTGCTGATGTCATCAATGAAAGGTCCGGCAAGCTGCAACAATTCAATTCCGTTATTATTTCCTTTTACCAGGAACGGAAATTTTCCGCTGAACGAATCCGAACTAATGGATTTGTTTTTCATTGTGATGCTTTCATTGAAGAATGTATATGATAAATCTTCTAAACTGCAACTGTATGAATCTTCGTTTTTGGTAACAGGTAAATTTTTTGATATTGTTGCAGTTCCTTCATATTCATTATCTCCATCACTGATGGCAATTGTAATTTTAAATGAGAACACGCCGTAAGTTACATCCTCCGCGTAGACAAAAGTATCATTGCTGCTGTTTGCAACTGGATTTGTACCTTTGGTGATTTTATAAATATCAAGTTTTGCATCGCTTACCGACAAATGATTACTGTTGTCACTGCCTTTCTTGATTATGTAGGCGGACTTTCTTCCTGAACTGGATACAAAAAAACTCATACTGTCGGGGAGAGTAACTGTAAGTGTTTTAGAACTGCTGCTTGAGGATGTCTGCTCCTTACCCTGCTTGATCTCATTCAGATCCGAAAGAGTTGACTGCTGATTGATGACAACGCCGGCGGCCATGACAACAAAAACCTCTGAAGCAATAAGATTTATTCCAGCCAGAACTCCTCCTACAATACCGGCGGCAGATACAGAAAAGTTTTTTATGGTGTTTTCTATGGTCAGATCTCTTCCGCATGTATAGAACAGCGCGTTGTTTTGTACCATGTCATAATTGTAGGTGGTTGATATAGCCGTCTCGGCGGTTACTTTCAGATCCGGAATTTCGGGAGATTGAAGAGGAGCATGATTATCTTCAAGGTTTTTCTTGACTTTTTTTCCAAGAATGTGTGTAGGGAGGTGTATCAGTAAATTTTTTGCGCCTGATGCATCAAAATATTTGAATTCCATATCGTAGGCAACCTTTAATTCTCCGCACAACTTGCATGACATGTTTACGGCGCCGATGGAAACATCATTTGTAATTGCAAGAGTATTGCTTTCTGCCCAGCATAGATTGAGGTCTCCTGTTAAACAGGAAAAGGAAATTTTATTATCATACGTAGCCTCGGTAGGAGAACTGTAATTGAAATGAATAACATTGCTCATGGTATGCCGACCTTTTATATTCTTACAATCCTGATATACCGGATTATACTTCAATCATATAGGTAAAGTTATAATCCAGTTCTAACTTTGGAACATAAGTAAAAAAAGGCTGAATACAGGATAATCAATTGTTTTACTTTACATTCCATTATTATGCCGTTATCTCAGCATTCACATATTAAACGATCAAAGGCAGGCAGTAGTTACAAGAAAATCAAATATTTCGGATTGCAGGAAATTTAATGAAAAAAGAGGCTTCTGGCATGATAGTGAAAAATTATGCTGACTGAATTGACTGTTAGGAGTTGAAAAAGCCATCTGTTATCCTTTAATGTATTAGTGTCCAATCTATTACTTAAAGGAGTGCTAACAGATGGCTTCAGCTAATACATTATGCAAGAAATTGCTCGGTGTCAAGTCCGCAGTTGTAACCGGACACGATTTTTATCAGGATTCAGACGGACTTAACCATCTTCGGATTCATGCTCGACCAAGTAAAAGGCATGAGAACGATTGTACATTCTGCCATCGACATTGCAGGTTTTACGATATTCAGACACATTCTCCCCGTATCTGGCGCTCCCTTGATTGGGGCGGAACTATAGACCTGTATGCCAGAAGTGTTTTTGACTGCTTCTTCTGTTAAGGCAATAAAGCGAAATAATGTTTGGACAGTAGAAAACATTACGAAACGCGAAAGAGATCTTTTTAAAGAGTTATCAGTGCAGACAGGAGAGGAATTGAAACAAGTTTCGTCTGAGCTCCCTACCTAAATTACGTGGAAGTTGTGATGCAGGTTCGGTTTTGCAAGTCCCTGTCTGATAATTCCGTTTCTGTATGGTTACATCAAGGACTGAACGAAATACTGCCTCCGCTAAGTGTTATCAGACCTGCTACGTTTTTCTGTTTCTGCACGGATATTTTACTGCCTATGGAAACCTGACCGTTTCTTACCTTGAGACTCATTCCATCTGCCGCAAGACTTATTTCGCTACTGGTGATTTTAATTTTATTGTTTTCTGACTTAATCAGTATACCGTTATTGGAAAATTTTATACATTCATTTTTATCGACACCGATTTTCAGCAGTTGTTCGATATCAAATATAATTTTATTTTTTTCATTATCCGCAGTAAGACACGATTTATCTGATTTTGCCATGAGGTTTTTACCGTAAATCAGATTCATATTTCCATCGGTGTATGAACTGATATCGTATGCGGATGTTGCTGTCTGCAGAGAGTCCATTTTTTGTTCCAGCGGATTTGAATCCCGTGAACCTGGCAGATTGCTGTATGCTGAAAGCGGTATTAATGAGGTAACAACAGCAGCTGCAGCACCTGTTATGCTTCTGTTCCCGCCGGCAATAGACACGGCAGCGGCGGCCAGCTGACCTAAACTGGACAATGCGGGTGCGATCTTTTCCGCCATATCCAGAGCCTTATTGGCGATAATTTTTCCTCCCGCAATAAATTCTATGTCCTTTTTTGCTGCAATCAGAAGCTGTTTGTCGCCGTTGTCTTCATTATGACCGGCCGGCGCAATTCCGCTGCAGGAAGAATAAAGCAGATAGTGAGTGCAGTTTTTTGAATGTGTAGCCACATCCTTGTCCGTTTTCTTGATAACCGACGAGTTAAGATATGATTTGCCGAATTCAAATGACGGAGCCAGAGATATGCTTGTTGTCAGACCGAAATCAAATTTTGCTCCGGCAACTCCATAGGTAAATTTCTGATCAAATGTACACTCGTAACTGATGGAATTTGAATATTCAAATTTTACATTCAGTGCCGCAGATGATACTTCAAAATTTGATTCCATAATAATCGATCTCCTTAACTGCTGTTGAACCGGTATGCAAAAAAATATATCGTTCCTTAAAAAAGATCTCCGTCAGGGATGTTTGCCGATGTCAGTGTAAAATTGCTTTTATCCACTGTTAAATCAGTATTGGTGACTTTCAGTTTCCCGTTGACTGCGGAAATCATGGATGACTCGATTTTCAGATTTTTGTTGTCTGATTTTTTTAATTCAATCGAATTTGTGTTCATTGTGAAAACCTTTGTGCCTCCTGCCTTGATGTTTATTTCAAGATTATTCTTACTTATGCTGAGAGAATTACTGTCATCTTTTTTTAATGTTACGGTTTCCGCCGCTTCAATTAAATTGTCGGAATTGCATACCTTGATTACCGCCTTGTTGTCCGACTGTTCCGTTATACTTTCCGGATCAAGTATGCCGGTGATATCAGAAAGCGAAAAAATAACAGGCTTTCCCGCTTTGGCGTTTATGTTTATATGCTGAGTTGTTTTAACTTTTAGTTCCGCATCATCTTTCAGGGAAATATTATTTGTCAGTACAGGCTGACTCAGATCGATATTTGTTTCGTTAGCGATTGACTGACCTGCAACCTTCATTTTCAGAAAGCCGTAAACCGGAAACATATAGCTTGCGGATCCTACCGCTTCCTTCAGTTCCTTTTCAAACACCTTGTTTTTAAGGGCAATTTCCTGATCATCGATGAGCACCTGGCGTACATCTTTCACTTTCTGATATATGTCGTGATTGATGGTGCCGGAACCTCTGAAACAGGCGAATACAATATTCTTTTCCGATTCGAGTGTGTAATCCTTTGCAGCTCCGACGGTTGCCTGGTTGAAGCCTATCTTGGCAATGTTATCGGATTTTTCCGTATCGGCCGGCTTGTAGTCATAATTGTATGAAAAAGCGTAAAAGCTTATGTTGTTAAGACTGTATTTGGTTTTGAATTCCAGTCCGATAGTCATGGAATTCTCCAATGACAGCATCAGATTCGCTTTACCTGCGTTAAAACACATATTGTAGCTGCCGCTCGGAAAATTCATGTTTACATCAAAGGCCGTAAGGCAGGAAACAAAATTTTCGGTAATTTTATTCCAGTTTCCACCGAAATATTCAACTTTGCCGACCTTTTTCTTTCCGAATCCGGGAAATACACTGACACTCATTTTTATCTCCTTGCAGGTTACCTTAGTGTATATTTTTTCTTTTTGGAAATATCGCTGAATTCAGCTCTGCTGGAATTCAATGAAAGAGCAACTGCGTTTCCAATGGTAACGGTGAGACCGTCGGAATTGATTTTAACGCAGGTGTCTTTTACCTTTACGGTACAGCCTGCGTCAGTCATTTTCAAAGAGCTGTCCCCGCACGAGAATTCTGTTTTATTGTTACTGATCTTCATCACAGGTCCGTTTTCTGCGGTGGTTTTAAATTCGATTGCATCGCTTATCAGTGTAACCGCCGAGTGAGCAATTTCAATCAGATTACTGCTTCCCGTCTCGACAGGTTTTATTGTCAGTTTTTTATTATCCATGTTATTTGTAATTACGTGATAAAGAATGCTTTTCTTTTTTGCCGTATAGTTTATACCTGTTTCACCTGCCAGCGCCGATACCAAAGATGTCAGTCCGATGGTTGCGGCAGCAGCCAACGGTAGTGCGGCATTTGCGCCCATTGCAATATTGAGCGGTGTCCTTTTACCAGGTTTTACCAGTTTGCTCAAATCAGGATCGCTCTGGACTGAGGACATCGCCTCATAGAAGGCGGCATAGTTGACAATTGGAAGTTCCTTGATTATAAGCTGATCGTAAATTTCATCATAAATGATTCTGAAGAAGAAATACACATATGTAAGCGGTTCAAATGCCGATACTCCCTTTGCTGAGTTGTTTGCATATATTACAAATGTCCGGTTAAGCAACTGATCGAGACTTGATGCATTATATGTAAGACCGGCACGCTCGTAGACTGTTGCGCGTGATACCGCCATGCTGCCGTTTTTTGATATTATCGATTTTTTCGATTTTGCCTTGTCGAATGAATCAGCATCGAATCCTTCGCTGTCATTATCCTGCTTGTCGTCTATCAGTGCCTGAAGAATGTACGGTTTTTTGTCATTCTCGTTTTCGTTGTAACCGATGCTGACTAGAATTCTGGCATTAAGATTGTATGACATTCCATGGGATGAACTCCGGATGACACCGTTTTCAAACTGCATCTGGTAAAAATCCGTTTCAGCATCATCCTCTGCATATTTGGCAAGAATTTTATTATCCTCGCCGTAGATTTTCAGAAAAGTTCCGTCGTCATCATCGTTGGAAACTGCAGACAGCTCGTTTCTGTTTATTTCCCGCAGGACAAACTGATCCGACGAACCGATCTGGAGTGTCTCTTTTCCTGATTGTTTCTGATCGTTAGACAAACGTTCCTCACGGTTGACCATGGCTCCTTCACAGAGTACAAAATCATGGCCGTTCAGATCATATGATTTAAATCCCGGCAGGGAGAGGGAGGCGTCTATATTCGTATCGTCGAATTTATCGATTTTCAGGGAAACGAATTTATCGGAACTCAGAGTTAAACTGTATTGTCCTGGAATGTTTTCATCTTTAATCTGGGTATCTGAATCAAGAATGAATTCCAAATCATTAAATTTCTTTGTCTTGAGTGAACTGCGGATCATATCATCTATATGACTGCAGATCGGACCTGAAAACTGTCTCAGGTGCAGTTTTTTGTTCTCGTTCTCTTCCGCGATCATGAGATACGGTAATCTTCCGTTCAATGATTTGGCGACACCTGCGGATGATTTAACCGTTATCGGTTTGTTAACCCATGTGTATGTTAAATCTGAAAAATCGTAAATCAGTTTCGTTTCATCATCAGGATCGTTGTCGACCGTCAGATTTTCGGTCATTTCACAATCCTTGCAGGCGTAGGTTTGACCGTCAATATCCACCGTAAAGGATAATTTGTATGAAAAAACCGCGTATTTTACTTCACTGCTGTAGTTGCAGCTGCTCTGTCCGCTGACCGGAGCGGAATCTTTCGGAATTTCGTATATGGTAACTTTGGCATCACTGATATTTAAACTTTTTTCAGTGATTTTGTAGGCGATTTTATTCTTGGATGTAAAAAAATACATGCTGTCGGGCACAATTACCGTTACTGACTCGGTTGAACCGGAGGACTTTCCGACGGTATTTTCATCTGCACTGCCTTCGCTGAGGTTTTCATTAAGTTTGCTCATGCGGCTTTCTTCGATAATGTTGGTAGCCAGGGCGAAAGTGACAACTCCGGTTGCAAGTGCCATATTGATGAAGGAAACAGCAAGCAGTATTTTATTGCTGTCGAGTTCAGGTTCGGTATTTTCAATAATCAGATCACGTCCGTAGGTGAAAATAAGCGAATTTTTATCCACCAGATCCGTGGCGTGCGCTGTTTCCACCTCGATCTCGTTGCTGGAGATCATACTTGGAATCTTCTGTCCCTGCAGCTCCAGGTTTCTCGTGGCGTTGAAAAGCTTGGTATATCCTTCAAGAGGAGATTTCCCTTTGGCCGCACTTAATGATTTGAATTCAGTACCGTATCCGACACCGATACCGCCTTCCATTTTAAGAGAGAGGTTCAGAATTCCAATATTCACATCATTGGACACTGCTGTTGTGCAACCAAGTGTCGTACCGGCGGAAAACCCGAATGAAAGCGCGGAAAAAGACATTTTGTTTTCATATTCCGCTTTATCAGGAGAAGTGTAGTTAAAATGTATAACAGCCATTTGAATCCAATCCCGTTGTTGATTTGCCACAGATTAAAATGTGTTTCTTCTATGTTTAGATTAACGGACCGGTAACAAAAATGTTACAGATCAGCCGGCATTAATTGCAAAAAAATATGTTTTTTTCATCGGATAACCGGTTCAAACCTGCTACATCCCGAAATATACATAAAAACGCATGAAGATTTTTTTATCATAAAATCTGTCTGTTATTAATAATTGCGTACGTTGCTTCTTGGAATTCCGCTATTGAAATCCGTATCAAGACATCCTGCCACAGGTGTTAACGTGCAGTTAGGAAGCATAGAATCAGTTCCGATTTTACCCAACCGGCTGTATAATTCAACTGGTTTGTTTGATTGTGTGATAAATGATCACAAAAACGGAAACGTAGGCTTGAAAATCTTCACATTCAGACAATCTCAAACAACATGGCAAGATGCATATATGTTCCCGTACTGGCGATTCACAGGATTAAAATACGGATGACATGTATTTTGGAGTATTGTCACACAATGCCTGAACTCAGGACGGCTACGAACAGTAAAAATCATTCTAAACTGCATAATTCTAGTAACAAACAGAATCAACCGTAATATTTCAGGAGGTTTTACCCGGGAATTTTTTCTTTAATCTAACATCTGACACAAATTGAGGTTGAAAAATGTTGGATAATATCATGTTGAAATACTGTAACTTTTCGAGGAATGATTGTGTATAAAAATAACGAAAAAAATAAAAACAATGCAAACAATAATGACAAAGTAAAAAAATCAGATATCAAAATTAATAACAGTGACGGCGCCGAACGAGGCTATGCCACGAAGCAGGATACAAAGAAAAAATCCGCTGCGACAGCATCGCATGGCGCCGATGCAGAAAAAAAGAAATCAGATCGTGAAAGCCGTACTCCGCTGGTGGTTTACTGTAAAAAATGCAATGCTCCCGCCGGTTTTGACATTGTCCATCAGACCTACCGCTGCAAGTACTGTCATGAAGTCACCGGTATTGAGGATGCCAAAGAGGAAATTATCAAATGGAAGGCACTGAACCGCGATGCACGTTTGAAAGCTGCAAATACCGGAATAACCGAAATGATCTGTCCCAAGTGCCATGCCAGAGTGCTGTTCGGCAACAACGAAGCTTCTGAAGTTTGTGTGTTCTGCAAAAGCAAACTCATACGCAGGGATTTGTCAGATCCGTCTCATATGCCGGATCTGATTATTCCGTTCTTTATCACTAAAGACGAGGCAAAACAGAGACTTAAGACCTGGGCGGATGAACACAGGAGAACACCTGAGGGCAAGGCGGTTCTTTCTAATATGAATCATTTCTGCGGCTATTATCTGCCTTATCAGATTGTAAAGGGACCTGTGAACGCCAGAGTAAGCCGTGACGGCACTTTCCGCGGGTATGAATGCGGCGGGTATCTTGAAGGCACGGCAGTCGGAACTTCCAAACAGCTTGACAACCTGGTGCTCAACGATATGGAGCCTTTTGACTGGGCCGAGGCAAAAGCGTTTGAATACGGCTACATTGCCGGTCAGCCTGTTAAACTCAATGACAGTACGGAAACCGAGGTTGTCAGCCGGGTCCGCAGGGAGGTTGAGGCGGATTTTGAACCGGTGGTGCGAAAGGTCATGCAGACCAAGAATGTAAACATTTCAATCAGGGATGAGAGACTCGATTCCATTTCCGCGCTCTTGCCGGTGTATTTTATAAGTTCCGGCAAGCTGACTGCTGTGATGAACGGCCAGACCGGAAGAATTGCGGTTTCGACCGGACGCAGCAGAAAAACTTATCCATGGGTTAAGGAACCGCTGATCTATACCATTGCAGTCGCCCTTATTTCAGGAGCTTTCTCCGGGTGGAGCGCCGAAATGATGTTTTATGCAACCATGGTGTTCGGAATAATATTCTTCTGTGCAATGGGTCAGGATAAAGACGCGGTGATCGAAAGGATCTGCCTTAAAAGTGAAACATCAAAGGCAAGACGCGACGGCAGTGCCCTGGTTATTGATGAAAAGAACAATATACTGAAGAATCCGTATGACAATACTCCGGTTTTCTATGAATATAATCCGGATGGCAAACGGGTGCCGGTTCACATCAGATTCTACACCGTCGGCCGAATTTTGTATTCTATCTACAATACCCTTGTCATGATCTTCCTGCCGGCGCTACTGGCGGCTCCTCTGCGTCTTTGCGTCATGGAGCCCGGGGAGACCTTTGCTGAAAATTTTCATATTGAGTATGGTGCCGCGTGGTATGTGCTCACCGTCATGTGTGCGGTTATTTATTACATAAAGGGACTCAGAATAGATGCCTATGAGAACCCGATTATCTATGAATTTCTTGAGAACGGAAAAAAGAAACTGATGGAGAAACCTGCAGCGCTCAGCTTTTTCTATATGCTTGGCATTAACAGACCGGATAAAAACGGAAATGTGATGACGAAAAAGGAACTGTTCAATCTCATCATGCATTCTGGTCAGGAGGGATGTCTGCTGTTCGGCGGAGTTCTGTTTATTCTTCTGGGAAGCACTCTTGCAATGGTGTTCTAGCGAATGACTGCAATGAGATAAGAAGCTGTAGGAAAATAACAATTACGTTTCATAATTGAATAGTGTCCTACATAGTGTAATGTAATTTGACCATGATTTGCATGGTGAATAAATTTCCGATATTTATTTCCCTAATAATTCCTGAAAGAAACACAAAATGGTGTATGAACCAATAAATATTCCATTGATATTTTTTTGTTTAAAAATGGTAATACAATATGAGTAAACGATATACGTTTACTCAACTACATAAAGATAATGTGTAAGTTTTAAGATTGAAGTGTAAAATTATTAATTGTTTTCAGAATGAGGAAAAACAAATGAATAGATTTGGATTTAATTTGAGTTTTTGGGGAAGTATTTGTTTATTTTATGTAATGAATGCCATTGCACATTCATTTGGTAGTTTTATATTACAAATTATTTATAATTTTATATTATCTAGTATTTATTATGGCATTCCATTGATAGTTGGTTATAATCGAATTAAAACAATAGGAAGATCTCAATGGAACATAATTTTTTTATTCATTCCTTTTATTAGATTATTTTATGCACTGTGGCTTGGTACGACAACAAAGATTAATAAAATAAAAATAAGTAGTACTAATGATTTTGGAGATAACAGACTCATTTTTAATTTATGCTGTTGGTCAGCATGTATTCTTTATTGGGTATTGACTTATTCTCAATTAAATGTAATGTTTTATTTCTATTTATATGAAGGTAATAAACTACTATCAGATTTTTTTGTGTTTTTTGTGTGTTTTGTGAATAGTGTATTGATTGGTATTCCGTTGTTAGTTGGTTATAATCGAAATAAAGCGTTAGGTTATTCGCGATGGAACTTGATTTTGTTATTCATTCCTTTTGTTAGATTATTTTATTCACTGTGGCTTGGCATAACAACAAACAGCATTATTAATTTTAGGGATAATAGGCTCGTATTTAATTTATGCTATTGGCCGGCATTTATAATTTATCATATATTGTATTTGTTTGCTTTATATGGATGTTTTTCATGTTTTTATGTTGTAAATGGTATGCTATTTGTTAGTGAAGCACATGGTTGCCCGGGTTCTCTTTGGATTATAGTTATAAGTTTCATAGTTAGTGCTATATTGCAATTAATATCATTGATTATTGCTGGTTTTCGCATTAAGGTGCTAGGACGTTCACTACTGAACGTGTTATGGTTATTCATACCTTTGGTTAACATTGTTTATGCGCTGTGGCTTGGAATTACTACTGATAGGAAAAATAATGAAATAGAATCGTTAAAAAAGGAAATAGAATCGTTAAAAAAGGAAATAGAAGTACAAAAAGAGTTTAATCATCGATAGTTCTTGAGATTTTTTCTATCTACAATTTTTGTAAATGGTCGGAAATGATTTCTGATCATTTCTTTTCAGAGTCAAATTTCTTGGCTAAATTCCACGGAGCTATAGATTCAAGAACTTCGTTTGGAATGTGATGACCACGGTATCCTATGATCGCAACTTGATATTTTCAGCGTAATCTTTGTCCATTTAGCCTCCTAATTGGTGTAAATAAAACCCGGATTTTCTCCGTAAACGAATGATTTCTTTTATAAATAGGATTATAAATCATGCCCAGGTGTGGTTGGTTAATTTAGTTTGTCTAAAAACACATATGTCAGTGCTATGTTAGTTTGACCAACTTTCTGCTTAAAAAACTTTCCTGTTTCTTGCTCCAATAATTTCCTACCCCTTGCTCACCTCTTCTGTCAATTTTCCTTGATATTTAATTTTTTTCATTTTCAATACAACTAATCATTTCTCAAAGTTGTTGCTTTTTACCTTAATAGTAAATTCTTGTTTGGACATGTTAATCTTTGAAGATGACAATTCTCGAATTCTGGTTTATTGCCTTGATTTAGAAAGTGGCATGGTCTTTTATAACGAGTAAAACCATCCTTTACTAAATAAGAATGACAACTGGAACATTCGATGCTACAACCTGGTTTTAAAGTTAGAACTTTACTTTTAACTATTAAACCTTTGATTGACATGAGAATCTCTTTACATTCACATTTGCTGGCATTACAGAATATCATGTGATTACTCCAAAAGAACTTAGGAATTGTCCTTTATTTATTTCCAATTTTTAAACCTCGAATTATGTAATTCCAATTCGGAAGATTTGCATCTTTTTCGAGGTTGATTTTTTCAAATAC
>Ga0310695_10008894_pt1 | contig 15335 bp, 12 predicted proteins | sample RumenRJG_04DNA_FD_203882 | JGI IMG/M metagenome (GOLD analysis project Ga0310695, IMG submission 203882) | Bovine rumen microbial communities from Lethbridge, Alberta, Canada - RJG_04 (v2) (version 2) | ecosystem: Host-associated > Mammals > Digestive system > Stomach > Rumen | place: Canada...
ATATGACACTGTAGAATCAGCGTTTGTCAAGGAGCCCAAATCAGATCCGTAAATCTTTGTGAAAATCCACTAAATTATTCCTGTACCCCCTCTCTTTTCAACATTTGGCTAGCCTTTGAACAGTAACCCTTCCTTAATTGCTTTTTTAAATGCTTGATTTTGCTTGCAACTACTGTTTACAGTGCCTGTCACGAATTATCCATCTACCGCACCTGTCAAATAAAAATAAAAGCAGAGGATCTCTCCTCTGCCTTGTTTTGGAACAGCTTTAGGAAACTTATCCCACAAGCCCGGCCGTACCCTTTCCTTTTTCCTTAAGTAAGTTTATGTACTGTTCTCCCATTTTACTTAAAGTGCTTCCCTCCCTGGTAATGTAGATGATGGTCATTATCCCATCGTTTTCAAGTGGAATGGCTTTGTAGTTTGCACCGTTTAGATCTGTACATATTATTCCCGAACAAAGAGTATAGCCGTTGATACCGATCATCAGATTCAGTATCGTCGCTCTGTCGTTGCATCTGACTATCTTCTGATAATCAAGAGTACTTAAGGCTTCTTCCGCAAAATAAAACGAATTGTTTTTTCCCTGCTGAAATGCAAGGCAGGGATAATCATTCAGTTCTTCGAACCTGATGGAACTCTTATTTGCCAGAGGATGAGTGGTGGCAAGATATACATATATTTTGCATGAAAAGAGTTCATGATATGTAAGATTTTTCTCCCGGAACATCTTCGTCAGAACATCTGTATTAAAGCTGTCCAGATACAGTATTCCTATCTCACTCTTAAACTGATTTACATCCTCGATCACTTCATAAGTGGTAGTTTCAGAGATGCAGAATTCATAATGCTCCATTCCACACTTCTCAATAAGCTCCACAAATGCTTTGACGGCAAATGTATAGTGCTGGGTTGATACGCCGAATTTTTCTTTGCGGATTTTATTTACATACCGGTCTTCGATCAGACTATACTGCTCGATCATCTGTCTGGCATAGCTCATAAACTCGCTGCCGTCAGGCGTTACCGATACACCCTTGTTGGTTCTCTCAAAAATGCTGATACCGATCTCGTTCTCGACTTCTTTTATCGAATCCGAAAGAGCGGGCTGTGACATAAAAAGCAGACCTGCTGCTTTGTTAATTGATTTGTTATCCGCGATGGCGATGACATACCTTAATTGCTGTAAAGTCATTTTAAAACTTTCCTTCCGGCTGATTAATCCTGTAAGGATCTATTACAAACTATCATCTTATGCCATCTGCGGATACTATTTATTATTTATCGTAAGTATAAAAATTATTAATAAGTAAATGCAGGCTCAACAGTTCCCTTATAAACTTCCTCTATTACCTGTGCAACCTCCGGTGACTGGTATGCAGCTACAACCTTCTTAAGGACCTCATTATCAACATCCTCTGCCCTGACGTCGATCATTCTTACGAACTGATACTGTACAGGATCACTCATATCGATCGTATCCTTGAAGATATTGTCAGAATCAAGATCAAGTCCGCCGGCAACAGCAAATCCGATCTGGATAACAGCAGCATCAACATCCTGAAGAGATCTCGGCAGTGACTGTCCGTCGATTTCCTGTATATTTATATTTTTGGGATTCTCAGCAATATCAGCGATCTCCGGGATCCCCTCGTAATCACCGAGAGTGATGACACCTGCTTTCTCAAGGATCTGGAGTGCACGGCCAAGGTTTACAGCATCTGCAGGGATCGCAATGGTGCCACCCTCGGGAATGTCATCCAGGGAATCAACAGTCTTTGAAAAGATATTAAGCGGTGATGTACACATATCTGCCACCCATACGACTTTATCTTCGAGTCCAACCTCTTTTATATTGTTTTCAAACCATGCATGATGCTGGGCTGCCGCAATGTCGATCTCGCCGTTTGCAAGAGCTGTATTCCATACATACTCTGAGAAGTAGATGACCTCAAGCTTGATATTATCCTTCTCAAGATTTTTCTGAACAGCTTCCCATATTTCCGGTTCGTCGATGGATATACCGAGTTTTACAACGATGGGATCACTGCTTTCTGCAGCATCCACTTTTGATCCTGCCTCACCGCCTGCTACTGCGGTCCCACCCGCTTTCTTACCGCACGCAGCCAGCGAGAAAACAAAAGTTAATACGACCAGTAAAGATACAATTTTTTTCATAGTTTAAACTCCTTTGTTAAATATTTTTTAAGCCACTTCTGCTTTTTCCAGCACTCTGAACGCGTTATCAAGATCATTTATCAGATCATTCACATCTTCTATGCCGACTGAGATGCGTAACGTCTCGTATCCGATCCCTGCCTTTTCCAGCTCTCCCGGAGTCAGCTCACCGTGAGTGGTCTTTGCGGCATTTACTATTAATGACCTTGCATCTCCAAGATTGGTCTGGTAACCAAAGATCTTAAGACTTCTGATAAAGAGACTGATGTCTTCCTCATCCCCTTTAAACCCGAATGAGAACAATCCGCCCGCGCCCTTTGGTGCATATTTATCAAGCAAGTGATGGCTTTCATTACTTTCTTCTGTCGGATATGATATCCATGAAACTCTCTTTTGTGTTTTGAGATATTCGATTATCGCATTTGTATTTGAAACCTGTTTTGATACTCTCTCAGACAGTGTCTCCAGTCCGAGTATCGTGAGATACGCATCAAACGGACTTAATGCTGCGCCAAAATATCCGACATAGTGTTTTCTTATCTTTACAACAAACGGGAACTTCGGGAATGCTTCCACGAAGCTTCTCTCCTTACCGAATTCATCCTTGATATTGTAGTTGGGTTCCGTAAACTGAGGGAACTTGCCGTTGCCCCAGTTGAATTTACCGCTCTCCTCAACAAGTCCTCCGATCGCACTTCCGTGACCACTGATCGCTTTTGTTGTGGAATATACAACAACATCAGCGCCAAACTTAATGGGATTGATCAGGTAAGGTGTCGCCACCGTATTGTCCACTATAAGCGGTATATCATGCTTATGGGCGATATTTGCGATCTCCTCAATGTCGGCGATCACCGCAAGAGGATTTGAAATCGATTCAATAAAGATTGCCTTTGTATCAGGCTTTATGGCACTCTCAAATGCAGCGGGATCGGCTGCTGACGGTACCTTATCAAATACAAGTCCAAAGTTGCCTAGCACACTCTTGAATGCATCTACCGTACCGCCGTATATCTGCTCTGTTGTAAGTATCCTTCCGCCTTTTTCCGACACTGCCAGGAGAGCGTATGTTACCGCTGCCATTCCGGATCCTGTTGCCACCGCAGCTACTGCTCCGTCAAGTTGAGCTATTCTCTGTTCCAGCACTGCATTTGTTGGATTGGCAAGTCTGCTGTACAAAAATCCGGGTTCCTTAACAAGCTTTAATCTGTCAAATCTTTCCGGTGTCTCTGCCGAGAATGCCGCTGTCTCGTAGATAGGGACCTGCACAGCATAATTATGCTTTGTGGGGTCGTATGCTCCTCTTACCTGTATCGTGTCAAATCCATATTCCGTTGACATTATATTCACCTCCGTTAATTACTAATGTGTTATCTTTTTTATAAGTAACGCTCCACCGCCCTGGACAATCGTGACCAGAACCAGAAGTATCAAAACGGTTACAATAGTTATATCTGTCATGTACTGACCATAGCCGTATCTGATGGCAAAGTCTCCGAGTCCTCCGCCGCCTACCGTACCTGCCATGGCCGATAAATTCAGCAGGGATATTATCGAGATGATCACCGCTCTTATAACTCCCGCTCTCGCTTCCTTAAGCATGATCCTGAATATGATCACTCTCTTGGAAAGCCCCATGCTCTCAGCTGCTTCTATGACTCCCGGATTCACTTCCGTAATTGCCTGCTCTATCTGTCTGGCGACAAAAGGAATGATCGCAAGTATCATCGGTACTGTTGCACCCTTTACACCTATCGATGTTCCGACGATCAGTCTTGTGATAGGCAGGAAAAGCGTGATCAGAATTACAAATGGCATAGACCTTACCAGATCCACAATCCTGCATATAATATTATTTAATCCCGGGTTTTCAAGTATATGACCTTTTTGTGTTATCACGATCAGTATTCCCACTATCGATCCGAGGATCAACGCTATAACAGATGACACAGCAACCATTATGAGAGTATCTGCCGTCGCCTTTATCAGGCTTTCATGATATCTGATCACATTGGGGATCAGCCGCTCTATCATACCGCCACCTCCTTTCTGTAATCATTACCTGCAAGGATCTCCACTTCCACTCCATCCTTTACGAGAGAATCGATAGCCCTTAATACACTTCCCTCTCCGCCTTCAAAGACCACATAGAGGTTACCGAGCGGTTCATCACCAAGTACTTCGATATTTCCGAATACTATGCTCGCCTTAGTACCATACTTGATCGAAACGTCTGAAATATAAGCTTCATTGGCCGATTCTCCTGTAAATAACAATCTTGCGAATACACCTCCGTTTTCAAGGCTTTCTTTTATCACGCCCTTTTCGAGTAATCCGTTAACCTTTGAAAGCTGGAAGAATGATGACACAAATTCATTAGTCACCCGGCTCTTGGGATGAGAAAAGACTGATAAAATATCTCCGCTCTCAACTATCCTGCCCTCATCAAGGACTGCCACTCTGTCACATATCTCCTCGATAACATCCATCTCATGTGTTATCACTACTATTGTGATGTTAAGTTCCTTGTTGAGTTTTTTAAGAAGCTGGAGTATTGATGATGTTGTCTGCGGATCAAGAGCTGATGTTGCTTCATCACTCAACAGCACTTCCGGATCCGTTGCCAGCGCTCTTGCAATCGCCACTCTCTGCTTCTGTCCTCCGGACAGTTCCTTTGGATATGCATCCGCCTTATCTGAGAGTCCTACCAGATCAAGCATCTTACTGACTTTCTCTTTAATCTCAGTTTTTTTGTAACCACTGTACTTAAGCGGAAGAGCTATATTGTCATATACCGTATCCTGATTCAGAAGGTTGAACCCCTGGAAGATCATCCCGATCTTTCTTCTCTCTTTTCTCAATTCCCTGTCCGAAAGTTTTGAAAGATCTGTTCCTCCGATGGTTATCGTTCCTTCATCCGGTTTTTCAAGCAGGTTGACACATCTTACCAGTGTGCTCTTGCCCGATCCGCTGTATCCGATTATTCCGAATATCTCTCCTTTTTTGATCTCAAGAGAAACACCCTTTAATGCTTCAACAGCTTTCTTATCCTTACCGCTTTGAAATGTTTTATATACATCCTTTACTTCTATCACCGGGTATTCTCTCCTTTCTTTAATTTTTTTAACCGTATTCTGTCGACAGAAGCAATATAACATGAACTTATATTTCACTGATAATTCCCAATTACTTGAATGCGTTATAAATTCAGGCTTTAAATAGACTGAGGCTTTGCCTTGTCATAGATTGGATCTATAACCGAAAAATCTGAAGGCATTAAAAAAGCAGCCATTAACGGCTGCTTCTGATCGTAATATATTGTTTCCGATCTTTAGTAGTGAATACTCTTCATATAGGACTTGCATAGCCTCCCGTCTCTCCATCAAAACCCTTTCGACTCAGTATTACCTTCATTTTTCACCACACCTTTCTTTTATCAGTATAGCTAGCGATAATACCTCAAATAATTCAATCATATATGATTTAAATAAAACTCAGTTGTTCATATTCCTGTTCGGAATGAAGTTCCGGCATCTTCCTATGCAGGAGCTCTCGTGTCTTTCCGGGCTCCATGATCCAGTCACTTACATCCCTCTCTTCGATCATCAGCGGCATACGGTCATGTACCCTTTCCATAGACTCATTAGCTGCCGTAGTAAGGATCACAAAGGAATCCACAATGTTTACCATATTGTAAAATCCTGCCAGATATATTATCTCCGAATCCGGCAGTGAGAATGTCACCTTATTCTTTTCCCTGTCCCATTCATAGAAATGCTCCGCAGGAATGACTATTCTGCGGTATTCCATGCTTTCGGAAAACATAGGCTTCTCGTATACGGACTCAACTCTGGCATTGATTATCAAACCGCCCTTAGGATTTTTCATTCCCCAAAGCATCGTTTCTTCCGTCAGTTGTTTCCTGCGTCCGCTCAGGATCATCGGCATCATCCCCGGGGTAACATCACCCACGGTTCCAACACCCCCAAAAATATTGAATGTTTTTTCTACGATGCTTGCTGTATATGATCCAAAATAAAATCTTCCGCACATGTTATCTTATCCTTCCCACCGCAAACATCTTCCCATTCCTTGAAACCTATATATATGGAAGCCGTAGGCGAAGGGTAAAATCAATTCCTTTTAAGCTGTATCGTTTGAAAAATTATATCCTTTACAAGTTTTTCATCAGTATCATCAAAATACTTGAATGCATACTGTTCAGAAGACCATTGACGATTAGATATATCATAGATTAACCCGTTATCTTCCGATAGTGTTCCGAGCTTTGCATTAAGCGTTACTTCTATCCAATTACTCTTTGGCCAAAGTGACAGCGTGTTCTTATTGCCATATTTATATGTCACATATAATTTGGTTGGTACTTCATGAAGAGTGGGTTCTTCAGCCAATATAAGCTTTTTCAGCTTGCTAAATAACGGATATACGCTTTCATTCTTTGGAAATAATATATCTACCGAATATTCAGCATCATTTTGTGCATTCTTATTTGATTTATTATTCTTGTTTACTTTTAGTTTATCTGTTCTGCCGTGCATTTGGGCGATGGCAAAAAGCATTTCGTAGGCATCCCAGGGAAACATTTCAAAAAATTCTCTGTTCGGTGTTATCCGTAAATCAGGATTAAGCTTGCAAATAAGATCATGTAATAATTTATCTGGATCCTTTACTCCCTGTATACGAGGAATTTCATAGGTGCAATAAACCTCATATGGTAATGGTACCGAGGTATTAGATAGTTCCTTAACCCGCTTATCAACATCCTCTGCATATCCTATTTTGATCCAATTATCTCGATGAAAGCTTTCATTCGTAAGAATATAGATGTATCCTGTTTTTTCCATCTTAATGCCACTCCCACTTTAATGTATCATTATCCTTCGAAAATACCACAAGTTCTGGATTATCCGTATTATACTCTTGCCTCTCAAAGCACCATTCGCAAACATATATTTTCTGAAATGGTGACTTATGAATTTGATTTAAGAATCCGCTTGCAGTACCGTTCCATGTCCACTGCGGTATCAGTTCCTTCATTAATCGGAACTCTTCATCTGTTGCAAAAATAAACAGATCAACATCACCATTAGGGTATTTCTCCCCCTTATCCTTTGTTATTTCTCTCAAGATATTGTCTGTCGAAAAACGAATTGTCGGATGATCACACTTAAACTCTGAAAACTGTTTTGCAAAATCCCTTTCGGTTACATCATATCCCATATGTTCCTTTAAGAGCTTGGCATCTTTCTTAAATTGAGCAAGTCCTGCCGGAGTAAGTTTCCATATATCATCTTTTTCGTAATCACCCTTACGGATTCTGTTATATGCCTGGTTGCATTCTGTCTCTACCTCAAGATGTCTTTTTGTATAACCACTCCAATCTTCACCTGGCTGAAGTCTATCAAACTTGCTAATCCCTTTAGGAATCGCATTATTATGATATGTATGCGTTATCTCAATATACCGACCATCTTTACACCTAATATCGGGCATACTTTTATGACTGTTATCGTCAAAGTAATCTCTATCAACTTGTATCCCAATACTCTCTAATATGGTTATAGCTTCCAGCTCACCTTGCTTTCGCCCAGGCATTTACTTCACCAGCCTATCACAATATGGCAACAGTTCCTCTATCTTAGCAGCAATTCGATGCTGTTCTTCAAGAGGTGGAAGCGGTATGAGCAACGGATAAATATCCTTATTATTTATTTGAGGTACGGACGAACCTGATTGCAGTTTTCCCAAATCCACCCCATCAAACCAGAATTTAATGTATGGTAATAAACCCTCATGTAAAAGCGTCATCGCCATAGTATTGCTATCAATATAAATCTTTGAACTTTTTACTAATCGCTTCTTGTTTGTAGCTATGGCGCCTCCTCTTTTAGGAAAAATAATACTATTTACGGAAATGGCACCCTTATTTTGGGAGGATACATATTTAGTGGATGCAATGATTTCCTCTTTGTTTTCATCCAAATTCATATCGGCAACCTTAATATACGGAACTCCTGATGGCAGTTCCTCATATTGATTTCCACTATTTAGCACGGCGATATCTTGTAAGCGACACCACTTCCAACTCTCAGGAATATCGAACGGAATCTCTTCCTCTGTAATCTCCGCAAGAGGCTTCTCTTTCTTTATCTTGCCTTCCTTTATCAGCTTCTGCTTTTCATCCTGTATCTGCTGATACAGTTCTTCAGCAGATCCTTCCTCCAGTCTCTGTTCCACCAATTTGCCCTGAATAGCATATTGTAGGATAGACTTCTTCATATCTTCCGGGAACTTAGCATTAAACTGTTCCAGCTTCTCATAAGCCTCTGCATAGCGGTCAACGTACGGAAGAAGTTCCTCTATCTTGGCAACAATACGATGCTGTTCTTCGAGAGGAGGGAGGGGAAGTACTAACGATGCTATTGTCAACGGTTTTAATTCTGTTTGATTTGTAGATCCTTCTCCCTGTGTCTCTAAATACTTCTGATTATGCTTAATAAAATAATACAAATATTTATTATCAATTGAGTCACACGCCCTAATTACCGTAACGTGGCCATCTGGTACGATAGCCATATCATCTTTACGGTCAGTATCATGGAATATTCCAACCCTCCCCATCGTTCCACCGCCGGTAGAATTGATTACGATATCCCCATCACACATATATTCTTCAGTTGGATACTTTTCTATAGAGGCCTCATCTAAGAACAAAGCCAATTCCATATTTATCCCACCAGTTTTAACATTACATTTTTGTGCAAAAACTTGCACTTTACTGTTTTCGGCATACTTCGGTGATTTGCCTCTCTTTATAGTCTTTTTCACTATATCCTGAAGATGTACCCATTTCCATGTTTCCGGTATATCAAATAGTTCATCCCCAATATCTTCAACAGATAGTTCCTTAATCTTATATTTTTCTCTTTCCTTCTGTATCTGCTGAAACAGATCCTCTGCCGTTCCATCTTCAGGGTATTGTTCTACCAACTTCCCCCGTATAGCCATCTGAAGGATACTTGCTTTCAACTGTTCAGCCGTCATACTTCAATACCTCCTGGAAGTAATGCTTCAAGCTTTTCAAGCACCTTATCTATCTCGGCATTCAGTGTAGCCCTCTTTTCTTGATAGTTCCTAATGGTATCAAGAGGATCCAACACTTCCTCTTCCTCATGTGGATATCCGCAGAGATCAATATTACACCCCTGATCATTCAAAAGATAATCTGTCGAATACTTCTTTGCCTTCGATCCATCTTCAAGTTCTATTTCTTTTCTATTGTTCCACCAAGCTATTGCATCATCGAAATGCTTCAACTCCATCGGTTTTGTTTTGGAGAAATGCTTTCTGTCGGAAGGCATATCCACTCTGTAGAACCAAACATCTCCTGTAGGTTTCGTATTATCAAAGAACAGAAGGTTAGTTGAAATGGATGTATATGGACTGAAAACAGAGCCTGGCAATCTGATAACAGTATGCAGATTAAACTCCGTTAGCAGTTTTGTCTTTATCGCTACCTTGGCATTATCAAGACCGAAGAGGAAACCGTCAGGAACAACAACTGCAGCCCTTCCTTTCTTCTTCAGACGATACATAATGACAGACATAAAGAGATCCGCTGTCTCAGATGAAGCAAGATCATCCGGGAAGAATCCCTGAATAGACTTATCTTCATGACCACCGTAAGGAGGATTCATCAGGATAACATCGAACTTATCATCATCCGTATAATCCAGAAGATTATGCTTTAATGAGTTCATGTGGTAAATGTTCGGCACTTCGATATCATGTAAAAGCATATTGGTAACACAGAGAAGATAAGGAAACGGCTTCTTTTCGATACCATAGATACTGTCATCAAACTGCTTCTGTGCAGCTGTATCCTTAACTTGCTTCTGTAATTGTCCAAGCCATGATGTGATAAAACCTCCTGTACCGCAGGCAAAATCAGCCATCTTTTCACCAAGTTTCGGCTTTATCATAAGAGCCATAAAATCTGTTACGGCACGGGGAGTATAGAACTCACCAGAAGATCCTGCAGCCTGCAAATCACGAAGGATCTCTTCATAAACAAAGCCGAAAGCATGGCTTTCCTTCACATCATCAAACTCGATTTCATCAATAACATCAATGACCTGACGGAGATATACACCGTCCTTCATGTAGTTATTTGCATCTTCGAAGGTGGACTTTACGATAGCCTTCTTTACAGGAGTGTCCGGGGTTACGTTCAGTTCCTTTAATGTCGGGAAGAGCGTATTGTTTACAAAGTTCAGCAGCTTATCTCCGGTCATAGCATGACCATTATCATCTGCCTGTGCCCAATTGCGCCATCTGCACTCATCGGGGATGATGGATGTATAGTTGTCCTCATTCAGTTCCCAGTCATCTTCCTTGGCATCATAGACCTTCAGAAAGAGCATCCATACCATTTGTTCAATTCGCTGCGCATCACCGTTAATACCGGCATCCATACGCATGATGTCTCTGATTCTTTTGATAAAACCTGACTGCATCGCCATAAATCCATGTCCTCTTTCATCATTATTTCTAAACTAGTAATCTGTATCTTTCTTCCTCTATCATATATAAGTCATTCGTTACATCTTGTTTTGAAGTGTATAGTTGACATCATATGGTTTTCCATACTTCCTTTGCCTGATTATACAACCAGGATGCACGAGTTATTATCTCATCTTCGTCCCATACTTCTTTGTCCAAAACACTATAAAGAGTATGCAATCCGCCCGCGCACATTTCTAGACCAGGTTTATTATCTCCTTTGCCTTTTTTCTTCGTATCCCAATCAGCATCTCTTATTGAAGCATTCAACGACTGGGTTATTATTGCTAAATTCCCGAGAGTAAGAAGCTTTATGTCTCTGTTCCTTGCAAGATCGTCCGAAACACAAGCAGGCCAATTATTTCGCCACTTCTTTGGCATTAAATGCTCAAGGCTATATCCGTTAAAGCCTAACAATGCCGTTGATGCATTTGAAGGTCGAATTCGACTTTCAAGCATATATAGAATACCTTTAGTTTGAAGATTAGTAAGTCTTGAAGCATTAAACCCTTCTAGCAGAGCTGCATCATCTGGAATATAGGTTGTTGATTCGCTCGCATTCTTAATCCTATCCATAAGAGCATCTGCAGTCAGCGTAGCATTCAAAATAAGAGACGTGAAGAAATTATTGTAGTTTTTCGTTGTCTCATGGATTACCATACGTCGCATAATAAAACTTTCAAGGATTGCACAGATTTTATTAAATTCTGCTTGATTATCCACATTCTTTGCCAAATATAGCATATATGGTATAAGTGTGGTTGTTTTAAGCCCAAAGATAATTATATTAATTCTGTCCATTCCATATGCTGCAGGCAAGCTACTTTCGCAAGCATCTGTGCGAAACGCCCTCATGAAACATAATGCATATTCTTTTAGCGGTGTTAGAATCACGTTCTTATCATCACCACAGTATTTCTTAATAAAGTGCTGATACGACTGTGCTAGATTATCTATACGCGCATAATAAAGCCTATCTTCAACGGCAATATTGTACTTCTTATTTTGAATAAATATCTGAAAATAGGCATCAAAGAAAATATCAATCATAGCTCTTTTCGTACGACCAACTTCTATTTCCTGATCCCAATATAATTTAGCTTCATCATCTTTCTCAAAAACTGTAGCCCATTTTTGTTCATACTCTTGGATGGTATCTCGGCTGAAGAAATAATTTTTTAAGAGTTCAGAGGTCGTAAGATTTACCCCAAGGGAGTTTATTGTATCAAATATCTGCTGTTCATCCTCATCTGCATTCAGATCAATTCTTACAAATTGAGTATTTGTCTCTATTGTCATAATATCGAGCAGTGATGGATTTATGTTATTAACAAAATAGTTAAATGCTTCAATAATCCTTGATGCTGGCTCAGGATTATCAATCATTTCCGGTTTATCTAGAGACATTACTCTTTCAAAAGCGTCCACATCATTTTTTCCGTGATGAAGAGCGATACCCTCACCCATAATTCTAAATTGAAAATCAAATAATGCAGTCTGCCCCATCTTCAAGCATAATACCTTTAAAAAAATCAGAAACGTCGTAAGTCTTTGTTGCCCATCTACTACAGTCAATATAGATGAAACCTTCTCACTTGAGTCTGGTTTTGCACCTTCTTTCAGTATTATTGAACCTAGAAAATGAGGCTTCCTTGTTTTTACAACGAATTCCATATCTTGAAGTAAACGTTCCCAAAGATCCTCTTTCCAAACATAGCTTCTTTGAAAAAACGGAACTTCAACATATGTTGACCCATTAAATATATCTTTGATTAATGCCTTATGAGCGTCCATAATGATCCTCCTCTATATTTCCGTCACCATTAAGATTCGTCACGGTATTCCTTTATTTCGTAACTGTTCAAATGATAAATCTTTTCCTCCCCCTAACCAACATCCGTATAGATGTTAGACTCAAGCTCTTTTACAGCCTGTTCATACTCTACCTTGCCACCGAAAAGTTTCACAATCTTTGCAGGCTTTCCGTACTTTTCAAAATCTGCCAGGGAAAGTACCTTGATATCCTCAACCTCGGTAATTCCCTGATTCATATACTTATCCAAAAGAATCTCCAATACTGCACGGGCATCGCCGGAATACTTGGAGAAGAAATCCCTCTTCTTTACATTATTTGCTCTCTCAGCCCTTGTAAGAGGCTTCTGACCGTATGCAACATAGCAGATGAAATCAAAGTCATCCACATCTGCCATATTCTGATCCTTCTTCAAGGCTTCAAGATCAATACCCATCTCTGCAAGGGCTTTCCGTATCTCTTCCTTCTTGTCGGATGTTTTCCATTTACGGATAAAGTCCGACAGGGAAGCGAACTCACCCTTGATGTTAGTTCTTGTGTAATCTATGATGTCTTCCTGCCGGAGCAGTCTTCCGTTGGCATCATATACAGATACCGTCTTGTTGATGATTTTTACACGGCATCCATCTTTATCAACGATAGGTACACCAAGTTTTTCAACTGGTTCTATCGGATTATCCGGGTTATATGGAGGCTTCGGAGGATGTGGCTCCGTACCGCCATGATGGAAATGTTCATCCTGCTCAATCGGTCCATCCCAATCAGGATCCGCAAAGAGTTTTGTCACGCCACGGAAGTCCATAACAGCAAAGTGTGTTTTTCCTTCCTTTTCACGGATACGGGTACCACGACCGATAATCTGCTTAAAGGTAGTCATGCTCTCGATATACTTATCCAGCACGATGAGCTTTGTCATCTTGCAGTCAGCTCCGGTTGAAAGCAACTCAGATGTCGTTGCAATGACCGGATACTCTGATGATACGGATATAAAGTAATCCAGCTTACTCTTTCCATAAGTATCAGATCCTGTGATGCGAACCACATAATCAGGATTCTTTTCAACCATATCGTTATTAAGATTTACAAGCGCAATGCGCATACGCTCCGCAGCATCTTCAGTCGCACAGAATACAATGGTCTTCTGCATTCTGTCTGTCGCCTTCAGATACTCTGTAATCTCGTTAGCAACCTCATTGATACGGTCTTCAAGGATAACACCATTCGGATAATCGAAATCACGGTTATTGTAAATGCGATCTGGTATCTCGTTTCCATACAGATCAGTCTGTCCCTTAAACGGTCTCCAGCCGTCACTGATATCCAGGGTGACATTGATAACTTTAAAAGGCGCAAGGAATCCGTCCTCGATCCCCTGCTTCAGACTGTATATATAAACAGGATCACCGAAGTAATCAATATTGGAAACCGTCTCACTTTCCTTCGGAGTCGCAGTCATACCTATCTGTGTTGCTGTATTGAAGTATTCAAGAACTTTACGCCAATTACTGTCCTCTTTAGCACTTCCACGGTGACACTCATCCACGATGATAAGATCAAAATACCCCGCGGGAATTTGTCTGAAGTGTTCCTCATCGTTCTGACCTACCATCTGATGATAGAGAGCAAAGTTTACCTCGTGGGACGACATCTTGTTCAGACAATCCTTATCGGAGAAATCAACCTTATAAATAGTCTTTTCCAATGGAGCAAAGTCCTGAAGGATACTCTGATCAACAAGGATGTTCCTGTCAGCAAGGTATAGGATTCTCTTCTTGATGTCAGATCGAAGCAGTCTGTAAACAATCTGAAAAGCTGTATATGTTTTCCCGGTACCGGTCGCCATAACAAGAAGAAGTCGCTCCTGTCCTCTTGCAATAGCTTCAACAGTACGGTTAACAGCATTTCTCTGATAATACCTTGGAGGATATGTGTTCTGCGAAGAGTAGTAAGGCTGATCAACTACCTTCTTTTCCTCTTCAGTAAAACCTTTACCACCATTTATCTCTTTGTAGTATCTGGCAAACAGCTCATCTTGTGTAGGAAACTCATCAATGGGTATCTGTCTCTCCTGTCCTGTCAAGAAGTCATGCTCATAAAAGGCATCACCATTTGAGGAATATGCAAACGGAAGATCCATCATCTGTGCATAAGCCATTGCCTGCTGAAGTCCATGCGAAACAATATGGTTATTATCCTTGGCTTCTACTACAGCAATAGGCTTTCCGTCATTCAGATAAAGCATATAATCAGCAAACTTCGGCTTGCTTCTGGCAACCATATTGCCCTTAATGTTTATTCGCCCGTCAGTTATCTTGGTCTCCATCGTGATATGATCAGGCCACCCTGTTTTTATCGCAGGGGTAATAAAATTCAGTTTTATGTCTTCTTCCGACATCTGTTTTTTGGAGAGTACCGGCATAATTCTTCCTCCTTGAAACAAGCTTATACTAAACAGAGTACAATATTCAGGACTTTATATACTTTCCTGACTTAACTGTTACTGTTCAGTGGCCAGCCAAACAGGCCAACTCATAACTATTCTTTTACCATCTCACATCTCAAAAAACATTGAAAAATAAGCATTTTTTTGCATTTTACTATTGCATCCTATATGGTTATGTGTTATAATTATCACATAACCATATAGGAGGTGTCACATGGCAATCATCAAACAATTCGACAAACGTTCCGGCATCACATACGTTTACGATTCCAAATCCTATTACGACAAAGTCAAGAAATGTTCCCGTGCAAAGCGCAC
>Ga0310695_10008897_pt1 | contig 15329 bp, 8 predicted proteins | sample RumenRJG_04DNA_FD_203882 | JGI IMG/M metagenome (GOLD analysis project Ga0310695, IMG submission 203882) | Bovine rumen microbial communities from Lethbridge, Alberta, Canada - RJG_04 (v2) (version 2) | ecosystem: Host-associated > Mammals > Digestive system > Stomach > Rumen | place: Canada...
CTTTTGAAATCTGTGTTATAGTAGGGGTGATGAAGCGGTTTGTCCCTTTTGCTTTCCTTTTATTATTACTCGCCCAGCTTATGTGTGCTGATGAAAGCCGGCCGAAGAACTACATGATTTCGGTCAGGCTGAAGGACGGGCACGACAAGGTGCGCATCGATTTCACTGCTCCGGAGAAGCACAGAATTTATACCTACCGGGATCTGAAGAGCGGCACAGTGACCTTCTACACATCCTCCATAGGTTTTGTTCCGGCAGATATCACAGTGCAGCAGTTTGACACAGGGCTGGACATGGTGGAAACTTTAGAGATGAAGGAAATTATACCGGACGGCAATGCTCCGCTGACACCGCTTCCTGCCGACTTCAAGCAGATTCTGGAGAATGACCCTGCCCAATGGCGTTATCCCGACTGGGAAATATACTCTTGGGAAAGCTTTCCTGGAATTTTCATAATAGACTTTCAAAACTTTAATATCCAGAGCCACATGCTCAAGCGTCTCTCCTATTTTGTGGAGAAGAGGGGCTATACCGGGAAAATCCACAGTTTCCTGCGTCTTTCAGGAAAATCAGACTGGAATGCCCACAACTACAAGGCAAAGGATCTGGCAGCCTTCTTTACCGAAGCGGATAGGGGCAATGTTCTCCTGACATCTGCAGAATCCTACCTGCGGGAACTGCTTCTTGCCAACGGAATTATAGAGAGGAATGGGGCTGGATATGCCGGCGGCGAGGATAAGGGTATAGTCTCAGTCTCCCAGGAGAGTGCTTCCCATGTCCGATCCCTCCTTCTGACCCATGAGGGATACCATGGTCTTTTCTATGCAGCTTCAGGACTTAAGGAACTGGTGTATGACCTTTGGGACAAGCTTATTCCCGAGGCTCAGGAGATGTGGGTTGACTACCTGAGGACCGCAGATGCCTGGAACTACGATTATAATAACGGCTATCTCCTTAGGAACGAGATGCTGGGTTATATGATGCAGCAGAAGGATTTTGCCGAGTACTTTGACAACATGATGTTCCCCCGGCTTTTAAAGCGGATTCCCGACAAGGCGGAGCATTTCCACGGGATCCATGATGCAGCAAGGCAGGCATTCCTGGATACAGCTTTGAAAATAGCAGTCTTCCTGCAGAATAACTATAATCTTTCCCCGGGAAATCTTTCCTACATGCGGGAAGTGCGGCCGTAACTGCACAGATCTTTTAAAAGACATTTATCGCACTCAGGCTTCCGGGCATGGCAGCATTCCCTTCCGTGGAGATTTGCAGTCATGGAGAAGCGGTACTGTTTTTCCTCAGGCAGTATTTTCCTTATATCGGTCTCGATCTTGTCAGGCTCTGTGTTCTTGGTCAGCCCAAGGCGATAAGTGACCCGTTTGAAATGGGTGTCCACAATAACAGCAGGCTTGCCGAAGACAGTTCCTATGACCACATTTGCACACTTTCTGCCTACTCCGGGCAGCTTTACAAGGTCTTCTATAGTATCGGGAACAACGCCATTATAGGAGTCCAGCAGCTTCTGAGATGTGGCTTTTATATTCTTTGCCTTGGCCCGGAAGAAGCCTGTGGCATGAATCAGATTCTCAAGATCAGCAACAGGAGCTTTTGCCATCTTCTGAGGGGTAGGATATTTGGCAAAGAGGCCAGGAACCACCCGCATGACCTGCTCGTCGGTGGTCTGAGCGCTGAGTATCACAGCGATAAGGAGCTCAAAGTTGCTCTTGAAGTGCAGGAACTCAATTTGGGGAGGGTAGTGGGCATCCAGTGTATCGGCAATAAGGGCTGCTTTTGTCTTGATATTCATACAAAATAAAATATCATTTATATCTTGACCGTGTAAAGTTAAATCTTTATACTATGCTCTGTATCGGAATGTGGCCCAGTGGCTAGGGCACCTGGTTTGGGACCAGGGTATCGTGAGTTCGAGTCTCACCATTCCGATATTTTTTTTTGCCCTGCAACAAATTATAAAAAACTTTCAGAAAATCCAAAATATTTTTCCAAAAAATTGAAGCAAAATGAACATTTTTTGTGTTACTTAGGCATGAAGTGGTTAAAAATTGTTTTGCTTACAGTTCTCCTGATCTCGTGTCGCAATGCAGAGAAAGCTCAGGATCATCAGGCTTTCATTGCTGCCAAGGATCTTTATCTGCAGGGGGATTCTCAAGGTGCTCTGGAAAAACTTGAGGCACTGGAGAAACATAAGCCATCTTATTTCCCTTCATTTATTCTTGATGGCAGAATCAGCCTGTTCACAGGGCAGTATGAAAGGGCAGAAGAAAAGCTTACCCATGTTCTTAAAATCAATCCTTTGGAATTTGATGCCATCCGCTGGATGGCCAATCTCTATCTTCTTACAAAAAGGTATGAAGAGACAGAGAAACTTGTCACCATAGCACTTGAGAAATATCCCGAGGAACCCCGGCTCCTTCTTCTTCTGGCGGCCAGTTATAAGGGACAGGGAAAAGTGAAGGAGGCTGTGGTCACCTATCATAGGGCCTATTTATTCGAAGTTGAGCTGGCCTATGCGCACTACGAGATGGCACAGCTCTATTCCCAGTTCGGTTTGGAAAAGGAGCACAAGGCGCAGATGGAGCGGGCTTCGGCCCTTTCTGAAAGGAGGCTTCATGAATAGGTGGATATCTTTTTTATATATTTTTACAGCCATCTCTTTCCCTATTGCAGCATCTGAATCTTTTACTCTCCGCATAGCAATAGAGAAGGGGCTTGAGAACAATATAAGCCTTGACCTTGCAAAACAGGAGAACCGTATTGGAATAAAAAATATGCGGATGAAATATAGGAAATATTTCCCAACTTTAAACTTGGGATATTCCTCAACCGACACTGTAACTTATTATGCAGATGACAGCCACTCCAGGCAGCTTAGTGCCACTTTGACACAGCTTATATATGACAGGGGAGTGCTCCGTTCTTCCATACATCTTGAGAAAGAGCGGCTTATGCTTGAAGCCCGTCAGAACGATTTGAACCGCTCTGGTTTTATCTTCTCCGTAATAGACGGATATAAGAATGTCCTGGAATTAGAGAAGGAGCTGGAAATATCAAAGCAGGCAAGAAATGCAGTTTCTCAGCAGGTGGAGATAGGACATCTTGAGAGGAATCTGGGAGAGATAACCCAGTTTGATTTTCTTGAGCTCGAGCTGGCATTGGCTGATATGGATATTCAGATAACACAGATTTCTCAAAAATTGGATGAGGCACGGTCAGCTTTTGCATCGGTTATGAACATGCGGTCCTGTGATATTCCGATGCTGCTTGGGGAACTGAATTATCTCTATAGTGGATTTGTAAATGAAAGCAGTGATTATTATGTATCTCAAGCTATGCAGAACAGTATTGTTCTTAAGGAGATTGAGTTTGCAGAGCATAAAGCACAGGCCGACTATGCTCTTTTAAAGAAAAAATATATTCCTGATATCTCGCTTTCCTGTACAGCTGCGGTTGCTGGAGAATCCTATCCTCTTACGGAAAAAAGTTTCTCTATATTTCTCAATCTTGATTTTGATACACCGGCTCTTCCTTCTTCCATAAGTGCGGGAATCGGAAAGAATTCTGATGAGCAGAGATTCAGAAAGATAACGGCAGATTCAGATGTGATGGGTAATTCAGAGGCGCTCTACTCAAGTCAGAGCGGAAAAGTGGTTATGGAGAGGACCAGATGGAATCTGGATAAATACAGACGTGAATGTCAGGAGGAGATTGAAGGGCAGCATAAGGCAATTCTTGTGCTCAAGGAGAATCTGGAAGCTGCACGGCGGAGGATTGAGCTTGAGCAGAAGAAGGTGGAGATAGAGGAGCTCAAAGTACAGCTGGGCGAGGAAAAGCGGATTGATTATGTAGAAAGTCAGATTGCCCTGGCTCAGAATAGAATAAAGGTTTTTCAGACTATCTCCCAGCTCTATTCCATGGAGATTGCTTTCATGAATCTGTGTGGGATGGGAGAGCCCTCTTCTTCTGGCAGGCATCTGATAGAGGGGAGCGGTTTATGAGAAATATATTGATAATGATTCTGTTTGCATCATTTTTTTCTCTGCCGTTTTCTGCCTGCAGGAGACGTGAAGAGAAAGTTGAGAAGGGTGTTGAGATAAGTACTGCAGTTGCAAGCAGAGAAATTGCTGCTCCTGTGATATCAGCTTTCGGCTCAATTGTCTACAAAGCTAAGGCAGATGTATATCCTACCTCCACCTCAAATGTTAAGGCTCTGTTTGCAGATAAAGGGATGAGCGTAAACAAAGGAGATCTTCTTGCTCTCCTTGATGATGCCAAGCTTCAGGTGCAGCTCCGGCAGGCGGAATCGGATGTGCAGTCCAAAAAAGCGCTGGTTGCCCTGGCAAAAGCTCAGTTCGATGAAGGATGTCAGAATGCAAGAAAGACTATCCTTTCCATAGACCGGATTCAATGTGCAGTGGATCAGAAGAAGAAGGAATTTGATAATCTTAAGCGTATCTATAACAACAAGCTTAAGCTTCATGTCATAGGCGGTCTTTCCGACGAGGAACTCCAGTCTATAAAGATGAATATGGATTCTGCCGGTAATGCCTTGGAACAGGCTCTTCTGGAGCTCAGGACTGCACAGGTAGGCTTTTCTGAAAGCGATATAAATACTGCCGGATATACAGTTCCAGCTGATAAGAAAGAGTACGAGGAACTTCTTGTCAAGATCAATACAGCTACTCTGAAGGCACAGCTGGAAGCGGCCGGTGCAGAACTTGAGGCAGCCCAGTCTCAGATGGAAAATATAAAGCTCTATCTGGAAGAGACAAAAATAAAATCTCCTATAGACGGTATTGTGGCGGAACGCTATGTGGACATAGGGGAGAAGGCAGATGCCGAGACCAGGCTGTTCACTTTGTTCTCAACAGAATCTGTCTATGTTTCTGTGACTGTTAATGCCCTGCGTTTCAACGATATTTCTGAAGGCTGTGCCGCAACTGTACGGCTGGGGAATGAAGTCCATAACGGTTTTGTGGAGCAGGTTTCTCCCTATGCAGATGCAAAGACAGGTGGCCGAATGCTGAAAATCGCAGTGGACAACAAGGATAAAACTCTTATTCCGGGACTTTTTGCCGAGGTCTCAATCACAGTGGGGGAAAAACAGCTGCGGCTTTCTGTACCTAAGGAGGCAGTGCTGCATAAACAGGATGACTATAGCGATGCTGTCCTGTTTCTGGTGCGGGATGGTCATGTTTTTCTGCAGAAGGTGGATGTGGATTTTGTCAATGATTCCAAAATATTTCTCCATAAGGGACTCAAGGAAGGGGATGTGGTTGCTATATCCCGGTTGGGACATCTCTCGGATGGATGTGAGGTGGTGGTAAGATGAAAAAACCTATTTATATTCTTTTAAGTTTAGCATGTATCTCTTGCGGGATTGTTGATTTCTCTCCCTCTGATTCCATAAAGGTTAATCCTTCAAAATACAATCAGATTGTAGGAGAAGATGAGGAAGTTTATGTTAAATTCGGGTTTTCCCCGGATCATGTCTCTGCCCAGTCTGCTTTTGAGATCCAGAATATGGATGGCAGGATAGGCGGCTCATTCCGATGGGAAAGGAACACCATGCTGTTCATCCCTCATGAGTGTCTTGAACCGGCGCAGCGGTACATGCTTAAATTTGCCGGAGAGGTTGCTGATACATCTGGAAAGCTGCATAGATATAATATTTATACCCCATTTTTCTACAGGACCAGGCAGACCCTGAAACCGGATGTCACCAGGATGAATCCTGATGCGGGAAGCACAATAAATACATATGATAAAATAATCTTCTCTTTCTCTGCCCCTATGTCACTTCCATCTTTTATTGATGGACTTTCTGTCTCCCCGGAAATTGAGTACTCAGAGGAGTGGAATGCCGAGCATACACAGATGATTCTGACTCCAAGGAATGGATGGAAAGAGCATCAGGTGTACAGTTTTTCTTTTTCTGATTCAATAAAATCTGCTGATGGAATTCCTCTGGTGGAGCAAAGAACTTTCTCTCTTTACAGCAGTTCAGGAGAATCTCTTCCGGCAGTGCTTTCTGCCCATACAGCATTGAATGACGGCCTATCTTATCCCATTCTCCTGTCTGGTCTGGAAGGTGTTAAGAATAAAGATGCTATAAGGATAACTTTCTCTGTTCCTATGGATACAGAAGCGGTTGAGTCAGCTCTCTCCATATCACCTGATATTGCAGGGCATACCTGTTGGCTCGATGAGAGCACATTGATATTTGTTCCCGAAGCGGAGTGGCAGGGGGAAACTGTGTACTCATTAGTAATAGATACATCTGCTGAAAGCAGGAAGGGGTTGTTTCTCCCGTATTGTTTCGAGGCTGTTTTTTCTCCTGATGATACTCCGCTCAAGCTCCTTTATCTGGAGGGAAAAGATGCCGATGGATTTCCTGTTTCGGTCTTCAATCCACATCAGGAGATTGATATTGATGCAGGAGATGCTCTTCTGCCTGAAAGAACTTATACCTTCGGCTTTGTATTCAACCATGCATTTGATACAGCTGAGGCCAAGGAGCAGGTTTATTCGGGGATAAAGCTGAAAGGAATTTTTCCTCCCTCTCTTGTTTCTCCTAAAGTGGTGTCTCAGTTCTGGTCCGGTGACAATAGGGTTCAGATAACATATACCGGCTTTGAACCGGAGGGTCGCATCTATTCATTGGATGTGAATGGTCTTGAGAAAATTGTTCTGAGGACACGCTGATGAAAAAGATTATTTTATTTGTACTTATGCTTTTGTCCTGCAGCATTGCAGAGGAATACACTAACATGAAATCTCCGGAGGTTTCTGATTGCACCTATGGCGAAGGATGCATCCAGATTACATTCTCTTCAGAGATGGAAAGGGAGATTACCGAGCAGGCTTTCTCATGCCTATGCAATGATGAGGCAGCTTCTGGAACTTTTATCTGGTATGAGAAAAAGATGTGTTTTTATCCTGAAGCAGGAATCAAGGATAAAAGCAGATACCAGGTGGAGGTTGGGACCAGGGCCGAAGACCGATATGGAAATTCGCTTAGAGAGGTCTTCAGCTATATTTTTTCCACTGTGCGAAAAGAAGAAGAATTCTTTGTTCAAAAAATGAACATCTCTGATGGCGATATGGTTTCAGACCTTATGCAGCTGATTGAAATAACCTTTTCCAGCCCAGTTGAGCAGGCATCGTTTTATCAGGGTTTTGGAATATCGCCTCATATTCCAGGGGCAATTTCCTTTAATGGCAATAGCGTTTTATTTGCACCCCTCGAGAAACTGGACTGGAATTCTACTTACACAGTGACATTGAAAAAAAGTATATCAGACTCCTATGGGAATAGACTTCAATCAGATTATGCTGTCACATTTGCCACTCCCCAGGAATCTGATAATTCACTTAAGAAAATCTGTATAAAGAATGGTGCGGAACTTGTATCAGGGGGAACCGTAAACAGGAACATAGAAAAGGATATCTCTCTGGTGCTGACATATTCTGGTGCCGCTGATTCCAAAACTATAAAGAAGCCGGTCTCTGTTTCCCCTGTCCTGGATTACACTGCAGATTGGAACATAGGCCATACCTGCTGCACCATATCTTTCAAGAAGCCTCTTCCATATAAGGCTCTTCTTGAACTGACAGCAGGGGAGGGCAAACAGTATCTCCTGTATGTGGACGGAGAAAGATCCAGACCTCTTGAAGTGCAGGAAATCAGATTCTATCAGGACTATTCATCCGGGGAAAGCGAAGTTTTGGAATATGGCAGTGGAATTGTATTTGAGACAGGATCTCATGCATGTTTTGAGTTCCTTCTTTCTGCCGGGAACAATGGAGAAATACTGGCTGCAGATGCATATGGTGCAGTAGATGTGGCTGTATCCAGAGGGAACCTGACTATAGATATTGAGCATCTTGAGACAGGGCAGAGAGAACCAGGGAGTTTGTTCATCAGATTATTCTGCTCTATAACTGCTGGAACAATACAGACTCCGGTGATCATTTCGGTCAATGGTATGCTGCAGGATTCCGATGGAAACACTTTGGAAAAAGATTATGTATTGAGGATAAATGCACTGTGAAGAAGCATCAGCTCTGTACACAGCATCCTTCCGCTGTTCTTCTCTGCTGGCTCGGTATAACGCTTCTGGGAATATGCAGTCTTTGTAAACTGGATATAGGCTTCTATCCCGAGGTCTCTATCCCATATGCCACTATAACTGCAGAGTTTCCGGGTATGCCTGCAGAAGATGTGGAGAAGCTTGTTACTATACCTCTGGAAGACAGCATTTCTGCGGTAAAGAATATAAGACAGATTTCCTCCACATCAAAAAGAGGAGAAAGTATCATAAGGCTGGAATTCAGCTGGAATGCGGATATGGCTGTGACAGGAAGCGAAATAAGGAACAGGATAGATGCGGCATATCCGTTTCTTCCTGAATCTGTTTCCAGACCGATTCTATCTTTCAGATCCTTAGCTGATTCTCATATTATGACTCTGGCAATATTTCCTGATTCCGGGTTCACATTGACCCAGACCTCATCTTTGGTGAAAAGAGAACTGAAAAGCCGTATATTGGCCCAGGAAGGAGTTGCCCAGGTGCATATCACAGGATGTACTGAACCAGAGGTGCAGATTGATGTGAATTATCCTCTCCTTATGGCTGCTCCATCTCTGAATTTTCAGAAGTTAGCTGATACTGTAAGAAAATGTTTCTTCCGCTATCCGATAGGAAATCTGGAAGAAGGAGAGCACCGCTATCAGTTAAGGGCAGAGACAGATATACATAAACCAGAGGACCTTGGTCAAATCCCTTTGGATATGGAAGGGGCGATGAAAGTTGGAGATGTGGCGTCAGTTATTGTAGGAGAAAGAGAGAGGAGTTCTTTCTTCAGCCATAATGGTCGGGAAGGAATAGGACTGAGAATTATAAAGACCGGGGGAAGCAGCCTGCTTGAAACATGCAGGGAACTGAGGAAAATGGTGGAACAGCTTTCCTTTGTATATGGGAATCTTCTTGAAATTGAGATTATAGAAGACAATTCAAAACCACTTGAGCACGAAATATGGAATCTTATAGGCACTATTGGGGCGGGTATTCTTTGTGCCTGCATAGTAATTATGTTTTTAATACAGAACAAGTATGTGGCATTCACCGTGATAATGGCACTTCCTTTTTCGCTGTTCCCGCTGTTTGTCTGTATGCAGTGTACAGGCATGTCCTTGAACATAATCACGCTGTCAGCACTTGCTGTCGGGTCGGGAATGGTCTTTGACAATGCTGTTGTAGTAACGGAACAACTTCTTAAAAATAGGGCTGATACCAGATGTACACAGGCGGTCATAGGCTCAACTCTGACTACAATCATTATTTTTATTCCAGTCATACTGTTGCCGGGGCTCATGGGCAAAGTGTTCTCAAGCCTGGCGGTCACTGTAATACTATATCTTTCAATCTCATGCATCGTTTCTCTGACCTTGACACCAGCACTTTTCACCTTGCTGAAAGACCATATCCATATAAATCATAAATCTTTTGGTCTTGAGCGGTGGTATAAAAAATATCTGGAGCAAATTAGGCATAAAAAAAGAGTTCTTGTCCTGTTTACACTTGCAGTCATACTTCCTTACTGCCTTCTGTTTTTTATCCCTTTCAAGACAGTTCCAGAGATGGAATCAGATAGAGTGGGGATAAAAGTTTCTTTCCCTTATGGGTATCCATTTGAAACTTATATGTCTTGGACCGTCGAGCTTGAGGAGCAGATCAGGAAGAGCAGGTTTTGCAAGGATGTGACAATCTTTGGTGGGTATGACAGGGATTCACAGCAGGACTTAAATACGTTTGTCTTCGAAATGAAAGGTAAGGGAAAGCAGGGACTTCATGAACTTTTTGATGATTCAGGATGGGATTATCAGATACTGGAAGCTGAGAATTTCCTTTCTGTTCTTGTAGGTGATGACAATCTTTATTGTGTCACTCTGCCTGACAGGGCTGCTCTAGATAAAGAGTATCTGCTTATAGAAGAGAAGGCACATAAGGATAAGGTATCTGCTGTTGCAGTTCATGGAATTAAGAACTGCCCGGAATATAGGATTTCAGTATCTGAGAATATTTTTTCTGCAGAGCTCTATCCTGCTGATATTTTTAATGCTGTTTCATTGGCTGCCGAAGGGTGTGTTGTATCTCAGATGGAGCTGGATGGGGAGCCTGTGGATATAAGGATCAGGTATGGAAAAGAGTTTGTTGATTCACCGGAAAAGATAGCGTCTCTTCAAATCAAGGAGAATGGAAAAATATTTTTCACCCGGCCTTTTATTCAGCTTAAGAAAGAGTATGATTATTTTGCTCTCGACCGGCTTGACCGGCAGAATGCTCTGTTTCTGACGTTCTTTCCTGATTGTGGAAATGGTTACGGAGCAAGAAGAATATCAGACAGATTTACCAAGGTTCATAAGCGGGATATCCTTATCCTTTTCTCCGGAGCCATTGTATTTATCTGGTTTGTCCTGGCTATTCAGTTTGAGTCCTGCCGGAAGCCATTTCTTATTCTTTGTACTGTTCCTATGGGCATTTCGGGAAGCCTGCTTGCTCTGTTTGTGACGGGAAAGAGCCTGAATATCAGTTCTGTACTGGGGCTTATGATACTCTCTGGAACCGGGGTGAACTCAGGTATTCTTATTCTTTCTGATGTGGTCAGGGGGATTCCTGTAGCCCAGGCAGCTTTATCCAGGCTCAGGACAGTATGTCTGACCCTATTGTCTACAGTGGTGGTTCTTTTGCCTGTTGCTCTGTTTGATTCAAACCCGATTCAGAACTGTGCCTCAATATCTCTGCTGGGAGGTCTGGTTTTCGGAACAGCAGTACTGTTTGTCTTTATTCCAGTCCTGATAAAGGAGGAGAGCAGTGAATGATAATTTCAGAAACTTCAGGCTTAAGCTTATTTTCCTGGCTCTTTGCATCCTTATCCTCCTTGCCATAAAAGGACATGTCAATTTGGGCTATGCTCCGGAACTTGAGAAAAAAAGTATTTCAGTCGCTTTCGATTATTATGGGTCTTTTGAGGAGGATGTGGAGGTTCTGGTCTCCCGGCTGGAAGATGCCTATATGGAACTGAATGGCCTGAAGAGCATCCATTCCGTATCTGAACCAGGAAGAGGATATATTGTCTGTCAGTTTTCAGATAAGATAAGGCTTGAAGATGCTTATGTGCAGATTTCTGATATCACAGCAGGTGCATGGTCGGATTTTCCAGAGGGAGTGAACCGGCCCACCATAACCAGCAGTTCCCGGGATGCTTCCCCAATCTATATCTCTTATTTTCCTCAAGAGAAAGAAAATGAGGCTGACCTGATCAAGTCTGCATATGATGCGGTTCCCGGGGTAGGGGAGGTGGAACTGGGGGGTCGTAAAAGGAGGGAACTGATGCTGAATCTGCACTCCCACCGGCTGGCTGGCATGTCTCTGCCCGGCGCTTCGCTGGGCAGTAAGCTGCGGAGCAGCAACCTTGCACGCAAGGTTGACATGCCAGGAGGGCAGACGCTGGTTCTTTCTTCCCGTCTTTCTTCGGCATCAGATTTTGGTCAGGTGCAGATGACACCCGGCTTAAGGCTTTCCGATGTGGCAGATATTGAGTACAGAGATGCCGAAGACCGGAGTCTTGGGCGCATTGACGGTCGCTCTATGCTGCTTTTTTTTATAATGAAATCAGGAGAAGGAAATACAGTCCGGCTATGCAGGCAGCTTGAAAAAGTTACATCACAGTTTGGAGGCAGCCGGCTTTACAGCCTTGGAAATAAAATCGAAAAATCATTCATAGGTTCCTCTTCTATACTCCTTCTCCTGTTTATCTTTTTATTGTTTGGCCAGTGGTTCAAGACCAGAAAGATTCATCTTGCCACACAGGCTATCTGCCGTTGTATTGGAGCTCTTCTTGTATCAATTGCTTCAGTCACGGCAGCAGGTTTTCAGGTGGACATGACAGTGATGACATCTTTATCTTTGGTCATTATTTTTTCCTTTGCAGAAGACGGAACAAAGAATCATAATTATTTACCCAAGCCCTATGAAGAACCGATAAACTCACAGGATATAGCGGTACTCCGCAGCATCGGCAGAAAGAGTATAAATGATTTCACCGGCGAAGATATGGAAAAATCTGGAAAGTGGGCTTATAAATTCTGGCAACAGCTTGGGATAAAGTCCCCATTCTTCCGCAGATGGTTCGGAGACTGGCGAGAGGCTGACACAAGCAGAGTGGAGGCAATGCTAAAGATAAATACTATTGATGTCCAAAATAAAGATGAAGCAGTAAAATTTATTGAAAATAATCTTTCTAAAAGGATATTTTTTAGAGGTGATGATAAAATAAACACAGATACTGGGTTTAAAATTATCATTGCAAAGAAAGTATACGAAGATACTCTAACTTATGCAAATAGAGAATATTCAAGAACTAAAAACTTTGATGATTACTTGGCAAGATTGTCTATTCTGCCACATATAGTAGAAGTGGTAGAAAAATCCATATTACTTGATACTCAAACTATTGGAAATGATAAAAATATCTATAGAAGCTTTATTCATAAATTCTACATTGTTTCTAAGATAAATAACAAAGACTATATCATTAAACTTGCAGTAGATGAACTTGATACAGAAGGGAATGAAACTAAAAGAGCTTATAATGTTGATAATATAAAAATTTCACCCATTGCGGTATCTCGTTTTTTTAATTCCGCCGACACAATGGGTGATTTTGGAAGTTCAACTTCCACTTACACTGTAGCAGACCTCCATGCACTTGTCAAGCAATATGACCGGGACTTTCACCCTCTGCCACCGCAGAAAACCAATCCCAATATATGCCTTGAACAGTCTTTTTCATTCCCTGCAATCAGCATCTTGGCCACTTTGATTATCGTGCTGTACACTCCTATATGCTTCAGAAATCTGATCCTGCCGTTTTGCATTTCACTGTCGGCCGGATATAGTGCATCTTTTGTATTCCAGTTCTTTATGAAGGAGAATTTCTCACGGAGGATTCCAATTCCTATATGGGCTTATTCACCGATCCTTCTTTTTATTCTGGTATTAGCCCCTTTTTCTCCTGTCTCTCCTTTTGCCTCTGATGTCTCTTTTTCCATGGAATTTGATAGTGGCACATCCTTTTCCTTTATCCGGCAGAGTGCTCTTGATGTTGAGGCTGATCTGTTAAGATGGAATGCTTTTGACCGTTTAATCCTTCATGTGGATCAAGGAAGAGCATCTTTCACAGTTATAGGTGGCAGGAAAAGAGATATTATTGCTAAGATAACAGATATATCTGCTAAATATCCGGAAATATTCTTCTACATGCCTGAAAAACATGCTAAGAACGCTATTGATGTGACGGTATACGGAAATGATGTGTCTGAAATTAAAAATAATATATTAAACCTGGCAAAATATGTGAATAAAGGTGATAATAATGTGAATATTGTCTATAATTTTAAATCTGATGTGCAAAATATTGTACTTGAAATTCCGGTTAAGTGTGCATCTGCTGGTTTTTATCCTTATGATGTATATAAAACCCTCTACTATACTGCATCAGAGCCTGTGATAGATAAATATTTTGAAGTTGATGTGGAAACAGATGTGAAAGTCGGGGGAGATATAAGATATAGGGATACATTATCAGGTCTTTTGTCTGTTCCAATTCTTTCTTCCTATGGGATGGCGGGAGAGGCTGGCGATTATATTGCTGTCCGGAAAGAAATGGCTCAGGGGCGTATCTGCCACAGGAACAGGATGCGCTGTCTGAGTTTCTCTGTGACAGGCCTCAGCAGATCAAGACTCAGGAAAATAGTCTCGGATTTCCCTTTTTCAGACAGCTGTCATGGGGAAGTGTGCTTCTAACCCCTTTTATAATTATAATTTACTTGTATAACCTTCTTTTTTAGTATATTTTTAAACAAGACGAATGAAAGAGGTACTATCTGTATGAAAAGAAGACTGATAACATCTGCACTGCCTTATGTAAACAATATTCCGCATCTGGGCAACCTTATCCAGATGCTTTCCGGTGATGTTTTTGCCCGGTTCTGCCGGCTTCGGGGTTATGACACCCTATATATCTGCGGTACTGATGAATATGGTACTGCCACAGAGACCAGAGCTCTTGAGGAAAAGAAGACTCCACGGGAACTGTGTGACTACTACTATGCGGAACACACCAAGATCTATGACTGGTTTCATATTGACTTTGACAAATTCGGCCGCACCTCCAACGAAGAGTGCACCGAAGTCACCCAGGGGCTTTTCAACGACCTGGATAAAGCTGGTCTGATAACAGAGCATACAAACCAGCAGCTTTTCTGTCCGCATTGCAACATGTTCCTCTCTGACCGTTATGTGCGTGGAATCTGCCCAAAGTGCGGTGCAACCGATGCCCGGGGCGACCAGTGTGATGCCTGCGGTTCTCTTCTTGATCCGATAGACCTTAAGGAACCGAAATGCGTGACCTGCGGCTCAACTCCAGAGGTAAGAGAGACTAAGCACCTTTATATCAATCTGCCTGCTATCAGCGGCAAGCTTGAAGCCTGGATGGACAAGGTGAGCAAGGATGGCAAGTGGTCAGACAATGCAATAAACACCACTAAATCCTGGCTCAAGGCAGGACTGAACGAACGGGCTATCACCCGTGACCTTAAGTGGGGTATCCCGGTTCCAAAGGCCGGCTATGAGAACAAAGTGTTCTATGTATGGTTCAATGCACCGATCGGATATATCTCCATAACTGCCCAGCTGGCAAACGAGCTTAAGAAAGCTGGCAAGACAAGCTTTGACTGGAAAAGCTGGTGGATCCCGGAGGAAAGCGAGGAGGCAAAGGGCAAGGAGGATGTTGAGCTCTTCCAGTTCATCGGAAAGGACAATATTCCGTTCCATACAGTAATCTTCCCATGTACACTCCTTGGATCCGGCCACAATTGGACCAAGCTGTTCCACATGAGCTCATCTGAATATCTTAACTATGAAGATGGAAAGTTCAGCAAATCCCGCGGTGTAGGCGTATTCGGAAGCGATGCTATTGCCACCGGTATTCCTGCCGATGCATGGCGGTTCTACATCTTCTACAACCGGCCGGAGAAATCAGACTTCCAGTTCACATGGAAAGATTTCCAGGAGAAGATGAACAGCGAACTTATAGGAAACCTGGGCAACCTGGTTAACCGTACCCTGCTGTTTGTAAACAAATACTATGATGGCAAGATTCCAGAAGCACCTGTGGATGAGGCTTTGTGGGCCGATATCCACCAGAGGGAAAATAAGATCAGGGAGCTTCTTGAGTGGGCTGAG
>Ga0310695_10008900_pt1 | contig 15325 bp, 16 predicted proteins | sample RumenRJG_04DNA_FD_203882 | JGI IMG/M metagenome (GOLD analysis project Ga0310695, IMG submission 203882) | Bovine rumen microbial communities from Lethbridge, Alberta, Canada - RJG_04 (v2) (version 2) | ecosystem: Host-associated > Mammals > Digestive system > Stomach > Rumen | place: Canada...
GATGGGGAACTGGTTACAGTAAGTGAAAACAATAAATAATATGGAACAGAAAAGAACGACTCCGGAGTTTATTACAGAGCTCCAGCCAAACGAGATTTTCGTGTTTGGATCGAACCTTCGTGGTATGCATGGTGGTGGGGCAGCATATATTGCCCTCCGCAAGTTTGGGGCTATCATGGGGCAGGGCGTAGGCCTGCAAGGGCAGAGCTACGGCATACCCACGATGCAGGGTGGGGTAGAGACTATCAAGCCCTACGTGGACGAATTCATAGAGTTTGCCAAGGCCAATAAGAACCTGACGTTTCTGGTGACTCGCATCGGTTGCGGCATCGCTGGCTTCACGGATGATGAAATATCACCCCTGTTCGAGAAGGCCCACGATGTGGACAATATCGTATTGCCACCAGGTTGGTAGGGACTTTTTTATTTATTCACATATTTACGGCCCTTGTAGATTATCTGATGGTACTAAACGGAGCAAGTGGGAATGGAAGGGCAAAAAGATGGTGCAGTCGAAGGATTAGCACATTCTATTCAATGCTTTTTCGATGTCATGATGTTCAATACCATATCATCGGTCTTGCACATGGCTTCGGCACCAATACTCGTAAGATTATGTATGCTTTTGTCAACATCATTGTCCACAATTCCTTCATCCTGCGACACGCATTTACCCTCCATAGCGAGCAATGCAGATAGCAAAGCTGTGCTAACGCCACTTGTAATCTTCAGCGAACACGAGGGTTTTGCTCCATCGCAAATCATACCCGTCAGGTTGGCAATCATATTCTTAACAGCATAGCAGATACGCTCGTAGTCACCTCCCATCAGGTAGGTAATGCCACAACTGGAGCCAATCGATGCTACCACACAACCACAGAGTGCCGACAACTTACCAAGACTCTGCTTGATATAGATAGCCGTCAGATGACTAAGCATCAGGGCACGCAGCAGTTCTTCCTCCGTGTTCTCGTTTTCTTTGGCATACACGCATACGGGATTCGTGGCACAAATGCCTTGATTGCCCGATCCGGAGTTTGACATCACGGGAATCATGGCTCCACCCATACGGGCATCGCAAGCCGAAGCCGTTCGCGAGATAATGTGCGAATAGATGCTATTGCCGAAGATTTATTACAAAAAATCATACACGTTACTCCTGTGATAACTCCTTGATGGACTCTTCATAGCCCGTCAGAGCTGCAAAGGGTGCAAACTGGGCAGCACGGTTCCACATCGACATCTGGGGATGACGCTTCGACACATGATGTGGCAAGTTGATGATATCGTCGTAATTATCCATTTTCAATTATCAATTATCAATTAACTACGCTTTGTGTCCTCCTATTTGTTTGTTACGGTCTTTGGCGGTGGCCCCCTCAGAGTAGTTGAGTCCACGGAGGATGGCATTCTTGCCAAAGCGCTGTTTGATTTTGAGTTGTGCCTCCTGCAATCGGCGTTCCTTATCCAGACGGGCTTGTTCCTCCTGTTTCTGTTTTTTCAGAGCTTCGTAGTCTGTAAACAAGTCCAGCTGCTGGGGTTCCTCATGCTGTGCGACAACGGCTGACTCTGGTACCACACGGTTGACAGAGATATTCAGTCGACGGATAAGCAGATCAGGATTGACCAGTCGGTCAAAGAGTTCTGCTGCAGCTGTCATCATCAGGCGTGATGAAGACGTAGGCTTGTCGAAGTTCGACGTGCCATGAGCGTGCTTGGGAACAGGTTTGCCGTAATAGTTGGTAGTAATCTCGCCATGATATTTGGCTCGAATCTCAGGACGAGTCAGGCACTCAGCATCATAGCCGACAGTCAGCACGATCTGGTCTGTCACCATCCGCTTGGACACCAAATTAAGCGCCATACCCTCGGCCATCTCTTGTATCACCACACGGGCTTTCTGGAAGTCGTAGGGTTCCTGCAGCACCTGACCGCTGCTAAAGGAATTGGTCTCAGGACGATAGGCTTTTACGTCGGCTATGGTGCATGGTTCCCAGCCCCAGGCGTGGTCTATCAGCAGTTCGGCATTGACGCCAAACAGCTTGTAGAGCAACTCCTCATTCTGTATGGAAGTTCGGGCTATCTTGCCCATGGTGTCAATACCGTACATCGCCAGTTTGTTGGCAATACCTCTGCCTACACGCCAGAACTTAGTGAGGGGGCGATAGTCCCAGAGTTCATGACGGAACGACATTTCGTCGAGTTCAGCAATACGGACACCATCCTTATCGGCAGGCATCTTTTTGGCCACGATATCCATCGCCACCTTGCATAGATACATATTGGTGCCGATGCCAGCCGTAGCTGTGATACCCGTCTGTTTCAGTACGTCGCGTATCATGGTAATAGCTAACTCGTGAGCTGTCATCTTGTATGTATTAAGGTAGGCCGTGACATCCATAAACACTTCATCGATGCTATAGACGTGGATGTCCTCAGGGGCAATGTACTTCATATAGATACTATACACCTTGCTGCTGACCTCGATGTAGTGGGCCATCCGGGGTGGGGCAGCAATATAGTCCACTTCCCAATCAGGATGCGCTTTCAGCTCCTGGTCATAGACGGACTTGCCCATAAGCTTGCGCTGTGGCGACTGCATCTGTCGCTGGTAGTTCACTTCACGAAGTTTCTGAACGACCTCGAACAGTCGGGCTCGACCACCAATACCGTAGGCTTTCAGGCTGGGTGATACTGCCAGACAGATGGTTTTCTCCGTCCGGCTGACATCGGCCACCACCAAGTTCGTGGTCAACGGGTCAAGCCCTCTGTCCACGCACTCTACCGAAGCATAAAACGACTTCAGGTCGATGGCAATGTATGTCCGCTGTGCCTCTTGCATCCTTAGTTCATTCTGTAAATACTATTACGTTCTTTCGCAAATTTAATTGCAAATATACGAAAAATCCATGAATATTTGCTACCTTTTTAGCCATAAATTACGATACTTTAATGATTTACAGTTCCGAAATTCTACGATACGACCCTGATTTCTGTTTGAAAACGAGGCTTTTTTAGGCAAAAACACATATAAATTTGGTCTTTCGTTCAGTTTTTGCTATCTTTGCAATAAAAATTGCGAGAAATATTAGGAAATGAAAAAGTTTTTGACCCTTTTATTGGCTGTCCTCGGACTAAACACAGCATGCAGCCAGAATTTTGAAAACATGGAAGTGAAGGAGTTTGCCGAACTGATAGCAGACTCTAATGTGGTAATCCTCGACGTACGTAAGGCCGATGAGTTTGCCGAAGGGCATATCAAGGGAGCTATCCTCATCGACCAATTCCAAAGCGACTTCGTGGAGCAGGCCACGGCAAAGCTGCCTAAAGAAAAAACCATCGCCATTTATTGCCGCAGTGGTCGCCGTTCTGCTAATGCTGCTGGTAAGTTGGCTGATGTCGGTTATAAGTGCGTGAACCTCAAAGGTGGCATCATTGCATGGAAAGAAGCTGGGATGTCTCTGCTCCCGTTGCCCCATTGCACTAAATAATAGGATTGTTTATGAAAAACGAGGAACCCCATTTCTGAGATTCCTCGTGAGTCCTTTTGCAAGGCATATAGAGAGTTTCCGGAAATCACCTGCGTCCGCCGAAGTGACCTGAACCGCTGTGGTGAGCGTTAGTGTTTTGTGCAATCTGACGATTGGGCGTATTATGATTGCCGTTGCCAGCGTTATGCCTTCTGCCATTGTTCACATTCGCATTTGAGTGGCCATTGTTGCGCAAAGTCTTGTTGTCATTGTTGTGAGCAACAGGCTTGTTGCCGTGAGCCGTCGGAGTGTTATGATGCATTGCAGGAGCGGGCTTGCTCACGTGGCGCTCAGCATAGAAGCGATCGTGCTTGTGGCTATTTCCACCCTTGTAGGTCACGAATACCTTGGGGTGTGCGTTGAAGAAACGGCCTCTGTCATAGTGAGAGTACACTGCGAATGTCCAGCCACCTGCATGCCAAGTCACAGGACGATAGAAGTGTGCCAGAGTGATGTACTTGTCGTACTGCCAGGCGTTCAACACATAGCGGAGGTCTGCATTGCGGCGATCCCACCAGATGCCAAACACGTCAGCATGTCCGTTCAGACTCATCAGGTAGTCGAGGTTAATCTCGTAGACTGCCTCATACTGTGCAGCGGTGAGGTTCAGCTCGTAAGCCATCTTGTCACTCAGGAACAGTGCCTCGTTCTTTGCTGCGTTATAGCTCATTGCGTTGGCCGAGATAGTCATGACCATCATCATTGCCAGAATCATCATCTTCTTCATATCGTTATCTCCTATCTTTAAAGAGTTAGACATTTTGTTTCTTGTTCACACGGTTCAATCGCCGTTGTAACTTGTTTGCACGGCAAAGTTCGGAACTTTTAGCGAGGTTTACAAAGGAAAAATCATAATATGGAGGGGATTTTTCCCTATTTGTGAGTAGGGAAAACTCCTCATATCGATTTTTATTCGTACCTTTGAGCTACACTCGAAGGCACTCCCGCTTGGAAATACTCAAATATATTTGGTATTTCACTCGCTTATTCGTACCTTTGTACCCAAAAATTGAGAATTATTAGTAAATCAATGAAGTGATATGAAGAAGATTGTGGTTAAAGATGCATTTGTTCTGCAAAATTACAAATAATCCTTACTTTTGACCTCTAATAATAGTACGAAAGAATGACAGATGACGGTTTTTAAAACAAGAAAAAACAGCAGGCTCCCGAATTAGGAACCTGCTGCGTTGTTTTGCTCAAAACGGGTGCTATTTATTCTTTTCGCGGATATGCTCCTCGTATTCAGCTAATTCGCGCTCGCCGATATGTGCCAGTCCGTAGTGCTCGTCGTGCTGTGAGAAGTCGAGACCGACTTTCTCGCTGTAGGCTGAGACGCGCATGGGGATGAGGCAGTCGATGAGTTTGTAGCCTGCCCAGCTCATGGCGAAGGTATAGACGAAGACGATGACGATGGCCAGCAGGTGGTAGAGGAAGATAACAAAGCCGTCCCAGGTTCCGGCGATGAGTCCCTCCTGAATAAAGATACCCGTGAGGACGGTGCCGAAGATACCTCCCGTGCCGTGGGTAGGGAAAACGTCGAGGGCATCGTCGATGCGGGAGTGTGAACGCCAATAGACGGCAACGTTACAGATAATGGTAATGACAAAGGCAATGAAGATGCTCTGGCCAACGGTAACATAACCTGCAGAGGGCGTAATGGCTACTAGGCCGACCACGCAACCAACGGCAGCACCCATGGCTGAGGGTTTGCGTCCGCGCAGACAGTCGAAGAATATCCAAGTCATCATGGCCGTTGCCGAAGCGGTATTCGTGTTTAGGAATGCCTTGATGGCCTGTCCGTCGGCATGAAGCGAAGAGCCCGCATTGAAGCCAAACCAGCCGAGCCACAGCATGGCGGCTCCCAGAAGTACAAAGGGGATGTTGGCAGGTTCGCTCTTGCGGGTCTCCGCTTCGCGACGTCCTAAATAGATGGCACCGGCAAGGGCAGCCACACCACTGGAGGCGTGCACCACGATACCGCCGGCGAAGTCGATGACACCCCATCGCATAAACAGTCCCTCGGGATGCCACGTCATGTGGGCCAGCGGACAGTAGATGAGGAAGAAGAAAAACATCATGAAGAACATGTAGGCCGAGAAGCGCACACGCTCAGCAAACGAGCCTGTGATAAGCGACGGCGTGATGATGGCAAACTTCATTTGGAACAGGGCAAACAGGGCCAGTGGAATAGTGGCACCGCCCAGCACGTTGCCTGCAGGCGTGGTATAGACCTCAGCCCCAACATTCTGGAACATCAGAAACGTCAGGGGATTGCCAATGATGCCACCGATGTCGTCGCCAAAGCACAGCGAGAAACCGATGACCACCCACAAGACCGATATCAGTCCCATGGCGATAAACGACTGGAGCATTGTGGAAATAACGTTCTTTGCTCCCACCATACCGCCATAGAAGAACGACAATCCAGGCGTCATCATCAACACGAAAATAGTGGCCGTAATCAACCACGCCACATCAGCAGCGGAAATGACCGACCAGTCACACTCGAAAGTAGGCTCACCTACAAAGATTCCTGTAAGGGCAATAAGTGTCATTGCCGTCATCAGGATTACCCAACGTTTCTTTACTTTCATAACTACTTTTTAATTATCTGAAAACTTTTCGGGTGCAAAAGTAATACAAAAAAGCGACAAACTGCTGAATGCATTGTCGCTTTGAAATTAAAATCGTAGTATAACTTACATTTTGTCGCAATAATCGACGATACACAAGCAAAATGTAATGTTTTGACTCGGTTTTCCTGTCGTTTTCCTTTCAAATCGTCAGTTAATAACCGACAGACGACCATCCGACAGCCTGATACCATTGCATCTTCTGGATGTCGGTATTATACTGGTAGAGGCATGATTTGTTGTCGTACTTGTCGAGCGGGAAGAACATGCTGACGCAGCCCATCTTTTCGTCGGTGACCTTAAAGTCATTGAAATTCACGGTGTTGCTTCTATTGGTCTCCCATATGCCGGCAGTGACGCGCTTCGGAACGGCCTTCTGGAAGGCCTCGTGCCAGGTGTTGTATGCATCCGGCTGTTCGACGAGGGCCATGCGAATCATGTCGTTCATGTCGTACATTGACTTGTTGTAGTTGTCGTTACGCCCGCCTGGCGAATAGTAGTAGATAATGCCCTTGGTGGCAGCATCATCACCCTGCTTCAGATGTTCGGCAACGGCAGGCAGCACGGCTTTTGTGGCGGCAGCCAATAACTCCATCTCGCTGAGACGGATGGCCGAGAGGGGCAGGTAATTGGGGTAATCGTTGGCATAAGTGTCGACAATGGCCTTGTATAAGGTGTCCGACTGGCTGATGAAATGCTTCACCATATCGTCGTAGGGCGCGCCAAAGCCAGGAATCTCTGCTGGCGAACCTATCAGGTAATCGGCACAATTACGCAGTTCGTAAGCTGTCTCGACTCCCATCATGTTACAGCAGTCTGCAAAAATGAACTTCCATTTAACACCCAATTCCTCGAAGCATTTGCGCATATCGGGGATGCTGAGCCAGAGTCCGTAATTGAGATTCTGAGCTTTGTTGCCGTTGTCAATGCCATAGGAACGACGCGTATCCTTTTCGAAGCACCACCCGCTGCCATGACCCCATAAAACGAGGCCATACTCTTTGGCGTCATATAGCTTTATCATGCGACCTAATATTTCTTTAAAAACTTCAGGGTCAGATACATATGGGTCTTCGCTATACTTATACAACGTGTCGACGGGTTGCATATGATTGCCCGTAATGCGGGCTATGAACGGTTTCTCTTTGTCGCTGATACGGTCGACAAACACGAGGAGACGATCGTTGCTGGGGAGCGTGTTATACGTGCCATTGACCAACTCCTGGAAATCACCATTAGTAAAAGATGAGAGGGTATTGTCGGCAGACATAAATACAATCACCGTACGGCGAACCGTTGTGGGTTCTGTATTATTGTCGCTGTCTTTGCTGCAGGCCGTAAGGAGTAGCAGCATTGTTATAGAAATAAAAAAATACTTCATTCTTGTGATATTTTGGCGCAAAGTTACGGCTTTTTCTGCAATTTTTAGTATCTTTGCACCTAAATTTTACGGAAAAATGAAGAAACTGATTGTTTTTGCAGCGATATCACTCCTATTTACTATACACGCGTGGGCGCAGGAAGAGGTTAGCGACAGCATTGGCGGTGCCCCTGAAGAGTTATTAGCGCCTGCTGTCAATCCCAATATTATGTGTGAGGATACATGTTCTCATATTCATGGTATTGACCTGAGTCATTATCAGGGCAACGTGTTCTGGCAGACGATAGGCGACAACACCAATATGGCCTACGTCTATTTGAAGGCCACCGAGGGCGGCGACCGCATTGATGCTACATTCGAGCGTAATATAGAACTGGCCCACAAGCATGGATTGAAGGTGGGGTCGTACCACTTCTACCGTCCGCTGACTGACCAGCAGCGCCAGTTGAGGAACTTTATGTCGCAATGTCTGCCTGAGGAGCAGGACCTGATTCCAATGATTGACATCGAGTCTACAGGCGGTCTGGATACCGATGTGTTCTGCGACTCGCTGTTCTATTTCCTGGATCTGGTGGAAGAGGCCTATCGGCAGAAACCATTGCTCTATACGGGTCGCAATTTCTATAACAAGCACTTACTGGGCAAGGTGGACGATTATAAAATCATGATTGCCATGTATACCGATCAGGAACCCGTGGTGGCTGACGATCGCGACATTACCATGTGGCAGTATACAGGAAAAGGACGTATCCAAGGTGTTAACGGCTATGTGGATAAGAGCCGTTTCATGGGCAATCATCATTTAAGGGAAATACGTTTCAAACATTAGCCCTACAGCCAATTGCTAATAACCAATCGTCAATCGCTAATAACTAATTGCCAACAGCTATTCCTCGATGTTACGAATAGTGTGCATGAATTCGTTGAAATAAGCCTGTAGCGACTCGCGTGTAAAACGATTTATAATGCGCTGCGAACGCATCAAGTTCAGTTTGAACTTGCCCAGCAACTCCTGATTACGCTCACCATTCAAGGACATGAACTGATCGCGCAGCGAATCGGAGGGCTGCAAAAAGAAATCATCACTATAACGGCGGAAACCATCGGCAACCCAAGGGCCTATGCCATAGGCTATGGTGAACTCATAGAGCTTGTTCCATTTCCATTCGGACATGGGTTCTATAGCTTCCTTACCATAAAACTCGTCGCTGAAGACCAGTCGTTGCAGATTTCTGAATATAATGTCCATAACAATGATTCAAGAGTAACGTTTGGGATATCGTAATAAGATAGAAAGCAAGGCAACAATGCCTACAATAAACGGATAGTAGAGGTAGGGCAGGATGCTGACGGGATTGAGCTGTGCCAGTCCGGCTGCCATTAGTATCTGGGCACCATAGGGAATGAGGCCCTGCATGGTGCACGAGAACGTGTCGAGAATAGAAGCACATTTACGATTGTCGACACCATAGCGGTCGCCGATTTGTTTGGCAATGCCGCCGACGGTAAGTATAGCAACGGTATTATTTGCCGTACAGAGGTTGACCATCGACACCAGAGCAGCAATGGATAATTCTGCACCACGCTTGTTGCTGACATGACTGGTGAGCAGACGGATTAGGAAATCGATACCGCCATTGTACTTGATGATTTCGAGCAGTCCGCCCGCCATCATCGTAATGATAATGAGTTCGCCCATGCCTACAACACCTTCGCCCATTGCGCCCATCCAACTGTAGAAGTCGAAGCTGGACGTCAGCAGGCCGATGAGTCCGCTCGAAAGGATGCCCAAAGCCAGTACCGCCATAACATTCATGCCGAAGATGGCAGTCAGCAGTACTATTAAATAAGGTATGACCTTGACGAACGACACATCAGGCACGTGTTGGGGTGAATGCATGCCCGAGCCCATGAACAGATAGATGACAAATACCACCAGGGCAGCAGGAACCACAATGAAGGAGTTGACACGGAACTTGTCGCTTAGTCGGCATCCCTGTGTCTGAGTAGCTGCAATAGTGGTATCGGATATGAACGAGAGGTTATCACCAAAGAACGAGCCGCCAACAACGACTGCCGTCAGCAAAGCTATTGACGAACCAGTTTGCGAGGCAATGCCTGCCGCAATAGGAGTCAGCGCAACAATGGTTCCCACACTTGTGCCAACCGACAACGAAATAAAACAGGCTGCCAGGAAAAGCCCGGCCAACAGCATATTGCCAGGCAATAGCGTGAGCGAGAGATTGACAGTAGCATCGATGGCGCCCATTACCTTAGCACTATGGGCAAAGGCACCAGCCAGAATGAAAATCCAGATCATCAGCATCATCTGCCCTGTGCCGGCACCACGACTGAAGATATCGATGCGTTTGCCCAAAGGCAGACCGCCGCAAACAACGACGGCATACATCGAAGCTGCCATGAAAGCCACCGTAATGGGCACCTTGTAGAAGTCACCAGCAATGATGCTGGTGACTAAATACAATAGGATGAACACCACGAGGGGTGATAATGCGATGAGTCCTTTCTTCATTCGGCTATTTGCTGTTAGCTTTTGGCTGTTCGCTTAAAGCGTTACGCCGTTCTTGAAGATTGATATCTCGCGATAGCCATTCTCCTCGTTGCGAGCCTTCTCGCCAGTAGCAACAGCCAGCACCTTGTCGATGAACTCAGGAACAATTTCCTGCATGGTACGGCCTTCTACCAGCTGACCAGCTGAGAAGTCGACCCAATGGGGCTTGTTCTTAGCCAGTACGGGGTTGGTAGCCACTTTCATTGTTGGAACGAAGGTGCCGAAAGGTGTGCCGCGGCCAGTAGTAAACAGCACGATGTGGCATCCACAAGAGGCGAGGGCAGTAGAGGCTACGAGGTCGTTGCCAGGAGCAGAGAGCAGGTTCAGACCATTGTTCTGCAGACGGTCGCCATACTTCATAACACCGCTAACAGGCGCCTTACCGCACTTCTGCGTACAGCCCAAAGCCTTGTCCTCGAGGGTTGAAATGCCACCTGCCTTGTTGCCTGGAGAAGGATTCTCGCCAACGGGTTCACCATGCGACAAGAAATAGTTCTTGAAGTTATTAATCATAGAAACGGTCTGATTGAACAGTTCCTTGTTCTCACAACGGTTCATCAGAATCGTCTCGGCACCGAACATCTCAGGAACCTCAGTGAGTACAGAAGTGCCACCCTGAGCCACCAGCCAGTCAGAGAATTCGCCAACAAGCGGATTAGCGGTGATGCCCGAGAAACCGTCGGAGCCACCACACTTCAAACCTACACGCAGTTTCGAGACGCTGACATCCTCGCGTTTGTCCTGCTTGGCCTGAGCGTAGAGTTCACGCAAGATCTGCATGCCAGCTTCCATCTCGTCGCCCTCGACACGCTGGGTAACCAATAACTTGATACGGCTCTTGTCGTAGTCGCCCAACATTGCCATGAAGTCTTCAGGCTGGTTGTTCTCACAACCCAGACTCAGCACCAGTACACCACCTGCATTAGGGTGCAGACAGATGTCGCGCAACACCTTACGGGTATTCTCATGGTCTTCAGAGAGCTGAGAACAGCCATAGTTATGGTGCCATGTCCATACGGCATCAATACCTTCTTCTTTAGTCTCTTTACGAAGTTGTTCGGCCAGACGCTCGGCAATACCGTTCACACAGCCTACGGTAGGCACAATCCATATTTCGTTGCGCACACCAACATCGCCGTTCTTACGGACATATCCCTTAAAGGTTCGCTTTTCGTCTTTAATACTAAGTTTCTCGTTTACAGGTTTGTATGTGTATTCGAGCGTTCCTGAAAGGTTAGTCTTCAGATTATTCTCATTGACCCAGTCTCCAGCTTTCATAGCCTGACGTGCATGGCCGATAGGATAACCGTACTTGATGATGTTCTCACCTTCAGCAACGTCCTTAATCAGTACCTTGTGGCCTGCAGGAGTGTCTTGATTAACTATGATTTGCTTACCATCCACCTCAATGATGTCGCCTTGTTTCTTAGCGCTCAGACATACTACCACTGAGTCGGCAGGATTGATTTTTAAAAATGTAGCTTGTTCCATAATATTATAAATATGTATAGTTTGTTTAAATTGCCTTTCTTCTATAGAAGTTTACGTTTTCTCTTGTCAGGATTTCAATCGGCATGTAATTTACGGGGTTGACGGCACGCTTCATGACAATAGCATTGAACAGCGCATCGACGCTTGAGTAACCCTGTTGGTAGGCATGCTGGGCTATCAGGAATGAAATGCTGCCCTGACGGACACACTCTTCGTTCTTCGGCACCATGTCGTACCCCATAATCTGAATGTTGCGGCGATTGGTCTTTTGCAGGAACTGGCCAACAAGGTGAGCCTTCGAATTGAATGTGATGCAATGGTGTACTTTCGGATGATCCTTGAAGAAATTTTCAAGAATTGAGTCGTATTCCTTATGTTCCTCGTCTAACGGAAGGTCTACCTCCGTAATTTTAATATCGGGGAAGTGGTCGACCATATAGTGACGGAAACCTGTTTCACGGTTGGCCTGCTGTTTTGATGCTACCTTGCCGTCGCGTGTCTGTTTCATCAGGGCAATCTCTTTCTCCTTGCCAGCAATGAGCATCAGCATCTTGGCTGCAAAATAGCCACTGGCAAATGAGTCTTGTCCGAAGAAGGAAAGAGGCTTCAGGTCGGGCATGTACGAGTCCAGCAGCACATAGGGAATCTGACGCTCCGTCAGCTTCTCGGTAAAGCGGGCTGTCTGTTCCAAGGATGTTGGCACGATAACCACGCCGTCAATCTTGGCTGTGAAGAACTCGCGCACCATGCGGGTGAAAGCTGCATTATTGAAACGTTCGTAATAGACGAATTTAAGGTTGATGCCAAAGTCGCGACGGAAGTCAGTACAGGCTTGTGCACCTTCTTCAATCTCATCCCAATACGCCTCCTGTTCGTGCTTGGGAAGCACAACATAGAAGTTGTACGTCTTGTTGTAAGCCAGTGCGGAGGCATACATGTTGGGCTTATAGTCCATCTCCTCAAGGGCTTTCTTTACCTTCTCAAGTGCCTTGGGAGACACGTTGGGACGCTCATGCAAAACACGATCGACCGTACCGACACTAACGCCAGCACGCTCGGCGATATCCTTAATCCTAATCTTTCCTGTTTCCATAACTACGTGCAAAGGTAAATAAAAAAAATGAGACTTCCCCAAAAGTTTCTTCTTTTTTTTAAAAAAACGTTTACGGAAGTTTTTGGCAGTTTTTTGTGGAATTTCTTGGTCAATTACAAAAAAAGCCGTAACTTTGCAGAAAAGTTAAACAAAAATCATTCATTTAATACTAAAACAAATGGCAAAGATTGTAACTTTAGGTGAGATTATGCTCCGCCTTTCGCCCATGGGCAACGACCGTTTTATTCAGAGTGAGTCATTCCGCATCATCCCTGGTGGTGGTGAGGCTAACGTAGCTGTCAGCGTGGCTAACTATGGTCACGAGGCTTACTTTGTATCGAAGCTGCCCAAGCACGAGATTGGCCAGATTGCAGTGAATGCACTCCGCCGCTATGGTGTTAACACTCAGTTCATCGCTCGTGGTGGTGATCGTGTAGGTCTCTATTATGCAGAGACTGGTGCAAGTATGCGTCCTTCAAAGGTTATCTACGATCGTGCCCACAGCTCTATTGCTGAAGCCGATCCTAAGGATTTTGACTTCGACGCTATCATGGAGGGCGCTGCCTGGTTCCACTGGAGTGGTATTACGCCTGCCATCTCTGACAAGGCTGCTGAGCTGACCAAGTTGGCTTGTGAGGCTGCCAAGCGTCATGGCGTAACGGTATCTGTGGACCTGAACTTCCGTAAGAAGCTGTGGACATCAGAAAAGGCTATTAGCATTATGCGCCCATTGATGAAGTACGTGGATGTGTGCATTGGCAACGAGGAAGATGCAGAGCTCTGTCTTGGTTTCAAGCCCGATGCTGACGTAGAGGGTGGTCAGACTGATGCTGCTGGTTACGAGGGTATCTTCAAGCAGATGATGAAGGAGTTTGGCTTCAAGTATGTGGTTTCAACCCTGCGTGAGAGCTATAGCGCTACCTTCAACGGCTGGAAGGCGCTGATCTACGATGGTAAGGAGTTCTATCAGTCAAAGCGTTACGAAATCAATCCTATCATCGACCGCGTTGGTGGTGGTGACTCGTTCTCTGGTGGTCTGATTCATGGCCTGCTGACTAAGGAGACTCAGGGCGAGGCTTTGGAGTTTGCTGTGGCTGCTTCTGCTCTGAAGCACACGATTAATGGTGACTTCAACCTGGTAGGTGTTGACGAGGTAGAGAGCCTGGCTGGTGGTAATGCTAATGGACGCGTTCAGCGCTAATAAAATAAATAGTAAATAGTCAAATAGTCAAATAATAAGATGGCAAAATTTGATAAATTTCAGGTGATGGCAAAGATTGCCGCCGCTCCTATGGTTCCTGTTTTCTACAACAAGGACGTTGAAGTTTGTAAGAACGTCATCAAGGCTTGCTACGAGGGTGGTGTTCGCGCTTTTGAGTTTACCAATCGTGGCGACTTCGCTCACGAGGTATTCGGCGAGTTGTCAAAGTGGGTTCTTACAGCTTGTCCTGAGCTGGCTCTGGGTATTGGCTCAGTTGTCGATGCTCCCACAGCATCTCTGTACATCCAACTGGGGGCTAATTTCGTAGTTGGTCCGCTGTTCAACCCCGATATCGCTGTAGTCTGCAACCGTCGTTGCGTAACTTACTGCCCAGGTTGTCTGACACCCTCTGAGATTGGTAAGGCACAGGAGGTTGGTTGCGACTTCACGAAGGTATTCCCTGGCGACGTGGTTGGTCCAAACCTCATCAAAGGCTTAATGGCTCCAATGCCTTGGTCAAAGATCATGGTAACTGGCGGTGTTGCTCCTGAGGAGGAGAACCTGACCAAGTGGTTCAAGGCAGGTGTCTTCTGCGTTGGCATGGGTTCTAAGCTCTTCCCCAGCGACAAGGTGAAGGCCGGCGACTGGCAGTATGTAACCGACAAGTGCAAGGAGGCACTCGGCTACTGTGCTAAGGCTCGCGCATAAAGAAATATCTTTTAGGGACTCAGTATGGCTTCTGGCCGTACTGGGTCTTTTCCTTATTTCGGCTTGTTCATCGCCAGATAGGCAGGCGATGGACAGGCTGAATACTTTATCTTATGCCTATCATTACCGCGATGTTGACTCTGTAGAGCACTATGCTTTAGCAGCAAAGGAAACTGCTGAGGGAATGAACAATCTGGCCTTTGTCAAGATGGTCAGGATGGATTACAAGGCTGCCGAGGACTATCTTAACCAGATACCCGAGATGACTGATAACCAGTTAGAACTTCTGGTGTGCTATGTGCAGCAGATGCGTTTGTGTCAGCGTCGTTCCCGCAATAAGGATTATCACGACTTCCGTGAACGGGCTATTACCTGCATGAAGCGTATTGACGAAGAACGTGACAAACTGGATGAACGTCAACAGGGCCGATTGCGCTATGCAGAAACGGAGTTTGCCATTGTCAACTCCACCTATTATTATTATGTAGGATTGGAACGCCAATCCGTCGAGGCACTACAACAGTTGAACCTTCACGAACTGCGTCGCGATACGGCACAGTATCTGAACTACCTGTATAACGTTGGGGCTGGCGGTATCTTGACTGAGGGTACGCCCACCCAGATACATGCTGAGGAGATAGACTATCTGCACCGGTGCCTGTCTATTGCCCAGCGTTACCATTACACTTACTTTGAGGCACAGGCCAAGGAGG
>Ga0310695_10008901_pt1 | contig 15325 bp, 15 predicted proteins | sample RumenRJG_04DNA_FD_203882 | JGI IMG/M metagenome (GOLD analysis project Ga0310695, IMG submission 203882) | Bovine rumen microbial communities from Lethbridge, Alberta, Canada - RJG_04 (v2) (version 2) | ecosystem: Host-associated > Mammals > Digestive system > Stomach > Rumen | place: Canada...
GACGTACCTTTTGTCATGTTTTTGAGAAACAGAACATTGTTTTCATTCCTTGTCAAAACATGACAAAAGGTACGTCCCCCTGTCAGCTTTTCCGTCCCCACTGACTCGCCCACTTGATTTTCTCTTCAATTTGGGTATAATTAGGATTAGCTGTAATATATAAGGAGAAAGGGGCAGGAACTATGGAATACAAATTCACAAACGAGAACTTTCAGACAGAGGTATTGGAGAGCAGCATGCCGGTTATGGTGGATTTCTACGCTGACTGGTGCGGACCCTGCAAGAAGATGGCTCCCCTTGTTGAGAAGCTGGCAGAAGATTACGACGGCAAGTTCAAGATCGGCAAGCTCAACGTAGACGAGAACCAGGAGATCGCCGGACGTTATAACGTAATGAGTATCCCGAATTTCCTGTTCTTCAAGGGCGGAGAGGTTGTAGACCAGATCATCGGCGGAGTGGCCAAGAATGATATTATTGCCTGCATTGAAAAACACCTGTAATGAACATAAAGAAACGTCAGTTTAATTATAGAAAACTTTTACTCCTGCTATGTGATATCATATCAATTCAGATAGCTTCTTTTTTGAGCCTGTGGGTCAGGTTCGATTTTTCTATTAATGCCATCCCCAGGGACAACCTGATGGATGCCACCCTGTTTGCTCCCATTAATACAATCCTTACGGTGATAGTACTTGCCATATTCAGGCTTTACCGCAGCGTATGGCGCCTTGCTTCCACCAGGGAAATGATCAACATCGTCACGGGATCCTTTGTAGCCACCGTTGTGCAGATCGCGGCCATGACTTTCAGGTCTGTCAAGATGCCCCGAAGCTTCCACGTGCTTTTCTTTGTGTTTATGGTAATGTTCCTGGTAGGTTCCAGGTTTTCTTACCGTTTACTCCGTATAGTAAAAAATAAATACCTGACCGTTACGGATAAGGAAATGAAGCGCTGCATGCTCATCGGAGCAGGCCAGGCCGGAGAAATGCTTCTTAAGGAGCTGGAGAAGGGTGAGACCCACGAGAACGTTATCTGCATCATAGACGATAACCCGGCAGTCTGGGGCAAGTACCTTCGAGGCAAGGAGATCGTGGGAGGCCGCACATCCATACCGGAAATGGCGGTCAAATACGAGATTGACGAGATAATCGTAGCCATTCCTTCTGCGGATAACACCGCCATGAAGGAGATCCTGCGATATTGTAACGAGACAAACTGCGAGCTTGAGACCCTGCCTTCTATCTACCAGCTGGTAACAGGTGAAGTAAGCGTATCCAAGCTTCGTAAGGTCAGCATAGAAGACCTCCTGGGACGTGAGCAGGTGGGAACCCAGATAGAGTCTATCATGGGTTACGTGGCCGGAAAGACCGTTCTGGTTACGGGAGGCGGCGGATCCATCGGTTCCGAGCTTTGCCGCCAGATAGCAGCCCACGAGCCAAGGAAGCTCATTATCTTGGACATTTACGAGAATAATGCCTACGACATCCAGATGGAGCTCCACGGCTCATACAACGTGCCCTGGTCCGGCAAGTCACCGGAGGTGGGCAAGCAGCCCCTTGATATGGAAGTGGTTATCGCCTCCGTTCGTGACGAAGAGCGCATAGACCAGGTATTTGCCAAATACAGGCCTGACCTGGTGTTCCACGCTGCGGCCCACAAGCATGTGCCCTTAATGGAGTCCTCACCCAACGAGGCCGTTAAGAATAACGTATTCGGCACCTTAAACACCGCAAGAGCCGCAGACAAATACGGGGTCAAACGTTTCGTCATGATCTCCACGGATAAGGCCGTTAACCCCACAAATGTTATGGGGGCAACGAAGCGTATCTGCGAAATGATAGTTCAGCTCTTAGACACCGAGTCCAAGACTGAGTTCGTGGCGGTAAGATTCGGAAATGTACTGGGTTCCAACGGTTCCGTTATCCCCCTCTTTAAGAAGCAGATAGCGGAAGGAGGGCCGGTGACGGTTACCCATCCTGACATTATCAGGTACTTCATGACCATTCCCGAGGCGGTATCCTTAGTCCTTCAGGCAGGAGCTTACGCCCACGGCGGGGAGATCTTCGTCCTTGATATGGGTAATCCGGTGAAGATAGCCGATCTGGCCAGAAACCTCATTAAGCTCTCAGGCTTTACGGAAGAGGAGATCCCCATAATCTATACCGGACTTCGCCCGGGTGAGAAGATGTACGAAGAGAAGCTTATGGCGGAAGAGGGCATGAAGCAGACGGAGAATAAGCTGATATTTATCGGAAAGCCCTTAGAGTTCGACCATGAAGACTTCAAGGAGCGTATCCGGGGTCTTCGTGAGGTGATGGAGGATGATAACGCCGACATCAAGCGCATGGTGGCGGATATCGTAGGAACTTATAAGCCGGAGGCATAGCAGATAGCATGTGGTATGTAATTCAAACCTTTACGGGGAAGGAGCAGGAGGTAGCTGCCTGCATCAACCTGAAGATAGACAAGCGCCTGTTTAACAGGTGCTTTGTTCCCTTATATGAAGATGTATGGAGAAAAGGAGGCGTGGGCCACATTTCCATTAAGCGGATGTTCGCGGGTTACGTCTTTATCCATACGGATACTCCCACGGATCTTTACGAAGAGCTTAAGCGCTTCCCCAAACTTACCATACTTTTATATACAAAGGAAAAGGACTTTAAGGAGCTTCTTAGCTTGTACCCTGAGGAAGAGGCTTTTTTTGATACCATACTTTCTGAAGGCACCATGCGGGTAAGCTATGTCCACGTGGATAAGAAGGGAAAGATAGATACCATTATCGGGCCATTGCATGACTTCGCGGACCACATCGTAAAAGTAGACTTATCCCACCGCCGTGCCATGGTAGAAATTCCCATGCTGGGAGAAATGAGGACCGTGAAGTTCGGCTTATGGACCGATCGGGATGAGAAGATAGGCTGGATAGAAGAGGCTAAAAAGAATCCGGAGGATTACAGGATAAATGTTACCGGGGCTTCCCGCAAGGCAACAGGCTCCGCGGAAAACTACGTCGAAAGACAAGGCAGCACAGTATCCGCTGTAGAATACAAACCCGGAGATAAGGTAATCTGCACCCGGGGCATCTACGGGGACACCCCCTTGGAGATAGTCGAAGTGCGCCTGAAAAAGTCCACCGTAATACTTGCCGTCCCCATGTTCGGCACTCTCACCAAAGTTGAGATGCCCTTCGACGACATCACCCCCGCAGACTAAGAGAAGCACTTTGTGTCTTCCTGGACACTCGTTTACCACTATGATAGAATACAAAGAGCATATGAAATTACCAGAAAGGATTAAGAAAATATGAGTAGCCCACAAACGATAAATGGTTTGATGAGACACTTAAGAAATGATTGTCACATAAATATAAAGGGCGGAGTTCAAAAGAAGCAGCTTATTAGCTATGGCTATTATCATGGATATAAGGGGTATCGTTTTTATGCTAAGCGGACAAACAGAATTCCTTACTCAGACTTTGAAGAAGTTGTTGCTGTAATAGAATATGATAACGAATTGAAATCCATATTCTATCCAGAGTTGATGTTTACAGAAACAGCAATTAAGAATATTGTATGCAATGAATCTGTTTTTAGGCTTAAAAGCAGTACTTTTGAGTATATCTTCAGAGAACGAATGAGTGATAATTCATTAAATGTTAAGTTACAGTCTAAGCGACTCAGATTAAGAAACTCTGTTTATTCAAAGCTTGCAGAAAAGTATCAGCGTGAGGAAAATAGCGATAATCAGATGGTGCGACACTTTTATAATAGGGGTGAGGATGCACCACTTTGGGTCGTATTTGAAATATTATACTTAAGTGATTTGGCAAGTTTTTTTGAATGCCTTAACAAGCAGATGCGAATAAAAATACTGTCTGAGCTCAACATGTTAGATACTTACATTGACACTAATGCAGGGATGCTAAGTTATGCGCTTTATACAGTAAAAGCTATGAGAAACGCTGTGGCTCATAATGGTATTGTGTTTGATTCTCGATTTAGAGATAGAAGAATTAACAAAGCATTGAAAAAATGGATTGAGAAGGAAACAAATATTAATAATATAACGCTTTATTCATTAATTGACTATCTGATTATACTATGCTGTATTCTTAAGAGAATAGATTTTAGCGGAGAACGAGCAATGCATTTGATTGAAAGCTATGAACGAGCAAATTTAAGACTTAAAGAGAGAGTAAATGTTGATATTTATGACAAAGTAATAACATCAGGTGTTGAATCAAAAATAATTAAATTAAAACAATACTTGGGATAGATAATGGCTATTAGAAAGGTATCCACAAAGTATTCACAAGTTTTCCACTTATTTATCCACAATTATTTAAAATATGTATTGCATAATAATTACTAATGTAATATTATTGAGGTAGGAAGAGGTGTATGTTTACGGACTACACTGGGGAAGTCACTCGGTGGCTTCCTTTTTTGGTATATAAAGCACCTAGAAGAAGGATAGAAAAAATATATACTATAAAACTCGAGAAAGAAAGAAGACCTTACGAAACCGAAAAGTAGGAATATAATATCTCATAATATTCCGCTTTGTAGATTATCTCAGGCAGGTTAATATATATCAAGGCCAAGCCGCAAGCGGTGCTTCGCAGCCTTGACATATATTAATCTGCCTGAGTTTTTGTAATCAAGCGGAATAAGATAAAGAATCGGCTTTCCAGCCGGAAAGGGACATATTCCCCCTCTTGTTTTCCGAAAAAAGCATGCTATAATAGAAATTGTCACAAAGTAAGGAAATAATTGTTTCAAGCAAAGAGAGAAATCATCAGTTTGAAAGGGAGGTCTAGTATGCAACAGAAGTTCTTACGCTGCGAAAAATGCGGCAACATCATCGCTATGGTTAATGAATCAGGAGTAACCCCAATGTGCTGCGGCCAGAAGATGACCGTCATCGAGCCCAACACCACAGATGCGGCAGTAGAAAAGCACGTACCGGAGTACAAGGTAGAAGGGGACACCGTTACAGTAACAGTCAGCTCCGTAGAGCATCCCATGGTAGAGGAACACTTTATCCAATGGATCTCACTCCAGACCACCGAGGGCAATCAGAGAAGGGTTCTCAAACCGGGAGATAAGCCGGTGGCAGTATTTAAGCTCAACGGTACAGAAAAGGTTGAGGCAGCTTACGCATATTGTAACCTCCACGGCCTTTGGAAGAAGTAATAATGTAAATACGCGATAGGGCGGTCGGCAGCAGCCGGCCGTCATCTTTTCATAAGGGGGAAGATAGTATGTGCACAGCAATAAGATTCAGCGATAATAAGGGAAACATGTACTTTGGAAGAAACCTTGACTGGTCCGTAGGATACGGACAGAGAATAGTCATCACCGGCAAGGGTTATAATCTCGAATCCGCATTTTGCGGGAAGATTACATCTGCCCATGCCATCATCGGTATGGGAATAATAGAAGAGGACGTCCCTTTGTATTTCGATTGCGGAAATGACGCCGGTCTTGCCATAGCGGGCCTAAACTTCCCGGGATATGCAGAATATGAGAAGGACAAGCTGCCCGGTAAGACATCTATAGCCGCATATGAATTCCCTCTTTGGGTCGCAATGAACTTCGCTAATGTAGACGAAGCCGAAGCCGCCCTGCGGGAGGTGGCCATAGTAGCAAAGCCCATAAATGACAACTACCCTGTGTCCATGCTTCATTGGATCATCGGTGATGCCAGGAGGAGCATTGTGGTAGAATACACTGCCAAAGGCATGGAAATATATAAGGATGAGGTGGATGTCCTCACCAACCAGCCGGGATTTGACTGGCACCGGGAGAACCTAAGAAACTACATGAATGCCGCAAATGATATGCCTGAATCCGCAGAATGGGGCGAGACGAGCATAAAGCCCTTCGGAGCCGGTGCAATGATGCGAGGCATCCCGGGAGACTGCTATTCCACCTCCAGGTTCGTCAGGGTGGCATACCTTAACGCTCATTACCCGAAAAAAGAAACAGAAGAGGAAAATGTATCACGAATGTTCCACACCCTAAGCGGAGTAGCATTTGTGGAAGGCGCCGCCAGGATGCGTGACGGACAGTATGAAAAGACCATTTATACCGGCGGATTCTCCTCCGGGACGAATACGTATTACTACAATACATATGAGGATTTCAGTATCAGAAGTGTATGCTTAAATGATTATATGGAAGAGGCGAAAGGGAAGGCGATTTTGAAATAGTTTAAGGGTAAATATAGTTGATTTATGTGAGCTGGTCAGCATATAATATGCCGGCCAGCTTCTTTATTTACAGAGCAATAAAATTACGGGAATATATTTGAGAAATTCTCTCAAATATATTGACAAAAATTCAAAATCAGGATATTTTGTAGATGTAGAATAACTGAAGGTCTCGAAAGGAAGTTTATATGTTAAGTCAATTTACAGTAAAGAATTATAAAAGTATTCGTGACGAGATGACATTTGATATGCAGGCAACAGCTATTTCAGAACATGGGGCGCATTTGATAATGGATAGCGATGATGAAAGCTTTTTGCCGATTGCTGCTGTATATGGGCCTAATGGAGGAGGTAAATCTAATGTTTTAGAGGCAATGCAGGTCCTTGTCGCAAAGGTGATACGACCTCTTTTTGTTACGATAAACGTTCCTGAACAGGAAGATGCGCTAAAGAAGCTCCCGGTTGTCCCGTTTGCTTTTTCGAAGAATAGTAAAAATGAACCCACGGAATTTGAGATTTTTTTCAGAACGGAAAGTTCAGAGTACCGATACATAATTCATGTACAGAATGAGAAGGTTTTGTATGAGCAGCTGGATAGGGTGAAAAAGGAGACATCCCGACGTTCGGCCCTATTTGTGAGAAAAAAAGATGAGATTGAATTAAAAGGGGTACTGGGATCTCTTAAGATTGGAGAAGGGGTTTCAAATTCAATCCCTTTACTTTCATACCTTGGAATAACATATGGAGAGAATAAAGTTATAAAAGAAATAATAGAATGGTTTGTTAACGGAATTACATTTTTAAACTACGGGAATCCGTTTCAAGAAGCACTCATTGCTGTCGCAGGAGCAGAGGATGCAAAAAGATTAGTATTAAAAATGATCAAAGAGATGGATCTGGATATAGATGATTTTCGTATTGAAAAACAAGAGAATGGACGGATTGAAGTTTATACCAAACATATAATTGATGAGAACGAAGTCGAAATAAAACTGTCAGAGGAATCAAGCGGAACCAGAAAAGTATTTGGACTGCTTCCTTATGTTGCCAGAAGCATCCTTGGCGGCAGTACCCTGGTAATAGACGAGCTTGACGCTAAGATACATCCGTTACTTCTTAGGTACATAATAGAACTATTCTCAGACCATGAGAAGAATAGATATGGAGCCCAGCTTATCTTTACCTCACACGATTTGTCTACCATGAATAATGAAGTGTTCCGGCGTGACGAAATATGGTTTGTTGCAAAAGGAAATGACCAGAATACTAAGCTGTATTCACTGGTCGAGTTTAAAAATGACAAGGGGGAAACTGTGAGAAAGGATGCAAAATACGATAAGCAGTATCTTGAGGGAAAATACGGTGCCGACCCATATCTTCAGAAAATAATAGATTGGAGTGAACCGAATGCCTAAGAAAGCTGGAATGGAGGCTTGGAAAAAGAACCGTCGTATTGAATATCTTGAAAAGAAGAAGTATAGGTATTATATTTTTTGCGAAGGTGAGAAAACGGAGCCATTATACTTTAAAGGATTCAAAAAAATGATCGAGGAAAATCCTATATATAAAGGAATGGTCTTAATCCAGATAGAACCGTGCGGTGTCGAAACAATGAGTGTTATCAATATGGCAGAGGATTATGTGCGGAAAAACGATATCACTAAAGGACAGATATGGTGTGTTTATGACAAAGATAGTTTCCCGGCAAGGAGATTTAACGGTGTTGCAGAACGTGCAGAATCATTGAATAAGAATAATAAAGAGCTGCAATATCATGTCGCGTGGAGTAATGAGTGCATAGAATTCTGGTTTATTCTTTATTTTGAAAACTATACTTCAAATAATCACAGATCGGAGTATATAGAGTTTCTTAGCAAAAAATATAAAGAACTGGGATTGGAAAAATACGAAAAGAACAGATCTGATACATTCGATATACTGCGTAAATATGGCAAAGAAGATCTGGCAATACGTTATGCTAAAAGAATAATAGAGGAAAATGAAGGGAAGACTCCGACAGAGATAGCACCAGGAACAACGGTTTATAAACTTGTAGAGGAATTAAGGAAGTATTGCTAAAGTCTGCTATATAGCATTTATCAAGAAGAACAATCTACTTGATGCCACTTTGTGGACACTTTTCCTGCGTTATGTTAGAATATTCCAATATAAGGGGGAAATGATGATGGCAGAACAAGAAATGAACACCAAAGCAATGTACAAACTCTCCTACGGCCTATTTGTATGCACCGCCGTCCAATCAGGGAAAATGAACGGCTGCATCAGTAACACCGTAATCCAGATAGCATCCGATCCAAACACCATCTCCGTAGCCATCAACAAGCAAAACTACACCCATGACATGATCATGGCTACCCATAAATGCAACATCTCCGTCATCAGCCAAAAGGCGGACTTCGACCTCTTCAAGCATTTCGGCTTCCAGTCCGGCAGGGACGTTAACAAGTTCGGCGATGACTACGCCAAATCCAACTACGAGGTGGCAGAAAACGGCATCCCATACATAACAGCCGGCACCAACGCCTACTTCTGTCTGGATGTAAAGCAGGAGATCGACCTGGGTTCCCACACTTTATTTATCTGTGCCCCCACCTTCATGACAGTCCTTGCAAATGATCCATCATGCACCTACGAATACTACCAGTCCAACATTAAACCCAAGCCCCAGCCGGTGGGAACCACTCCCGACGGCCAGAAGATCTGGCGCTGTCGCATCTGCGGCTACGAATACATCGGCGACGAAGTCCCCGACGACTTCATCTGCCCGATTTGTAAACATGGAAAAGAAGATTTTGAACTGGTGAAAGGGTAAATCAGGCTAGGATAATACTTGAAAATTATAACAATACAACGTATAATATAGGTAAGAAAATCTTACCTGGGAGGAATGTATTATGTCAATGTATATGTCAGATGTAGCCGCTGTATCTTCAAAGGGACAGATTGTATTACCAAAAGCAATCCGGGAGTCTCTAAATATAGATGCCGGTGCTAAGCTCATGGTGTTTAGTGATGGGGACAGTATTCTTTTAAAACCGATTCCAACGCCTGATATTTCTGAATTCAAAACCTTAATGGATGCCGCTGCAGAATGGGCAAAAAGAGTAGGCATGACAGAGGATGACATCACAGATGCAATAAAGACTGTGAGGGCTCGAAAAAAATGAAAATAGTATAAGTCTATTGAATGCGCAAATGATGCAAAATGAATATATATTGTTAGCGGAGATAAGAATCTTCTCCTTATCCCGCCCCGCACATTATACCTCAGGCAGCTCAACATATATCAAGACCAAGCCGCAAGCGGTGCTTCGCAGCCTTGACATATGTTGGCCTGCCTGAGCTTTTTGTAATCAAGCGGAATAAGATAAGAGATACTTCGTCGTCGAAGAAGACTATACCAATTACAGCCGTCCGATTTGAAAGAATGAAAGGGAAGTTATTTATTTAACGAGTCAAATTATTGGAATATAACGGATTTTCATGTTTGATTCGATTTACCTGAGAGGTAAATTCGATACTTGACAATTGTTAATTAATATGTTAAATTTAATTTACCTTAAAGGTAAATTTGCAAGAGAGGCGATAGCTTGGATATAACGTACAATAATAAAAAAATTGAGAAGATTTGTACGGATGAAAAGGTGGCAGAAAGAACTTATGGCAGCGAAATGGCGAACAAGATACAGCAACGTATCAACGAGATTTCTGCGGCGGATACGATAGAAATGATGATACAGTTTCATATCGGAAGATGTCATCCTTTAACTAACAACAGAAAAGGACAGTATGCAGTTGATCTGGTTCAACCATATAGATTAATCTTCGAGAAGATTGGGGACATAATACAAATAGCAAATATTGTAGAAATAGTTGATTATCATTAGTGTTTGAGTGGCGTGATAAGGAGGTAGCACTATGTTAAAGAATCCCGGTAATCATTTAATTCCACCTGGGGCGACAATTAAAGAACAACTACTTGACAGAGGTATGAGCCAGAAAGAATTTGCTGCAAGAATGGGTATGTCTGAGAAGCATATTAGCAAGCTCATAAATGGAGAGGTACAGCTTACTCCAGAGACAGCGGTCTGTCTAGAGATGGTTCTGGGAGTTCCGGCTAAGTTTTGGAATAATCTGGAGGCAATCTATAGAGAGAGGATTATCAAGGCAGAAGCAGAAAATGCTATGGAGGATGAAATTGAAATAGCTAAACAGTTTCCTTATAGTGAGATGGCACGCTATGGATGGGTTCCGGATACAAGAAAGGCAAGCGAGAAGGTTGTTAATCTGAGAAAGTTTTTTGAGATTGTTGAGCTGTCTCTCCTTGAGAATAGTCAGATTACAAAGATTGCTTGTAGAAGATTGGCAATTACAAAAAAAAGTGATTTAGCGCTAATGGCATGGGCTCAAGAGGCAAAAATCAAGGCGCGAGATATTATGACAAAACCCGTTAATATTAATAGGCTGGAGTCTATATTACCTGATATTAGGAAAATGACTATTCTTCCTCCAGAAGAGTTTTGCCCCATTATTAAGAAGAGCCTTGCAGATTGTGGTATTGCACTAGTATTTCTTCCGCATTTAAAGGGTTCTTTTCTCCAGGGAGCGTCCTTTTATGATGGGAATAAAATAATAGTTGGTCTTACTGCACGAGGAAAGGACGCGGATAAGTTTTGGTTTAGTTTATTTCATGAGTTTGCACATATTGTGCTTGGCCATGTAGGTCAACCTAATGGCACTTCAAATGAGGATGAAAAAGCTGCAGATAAGCTATCAGGCGACACACTTATTAAACAAAATGATTTTGAAGTATTTCGTAGAAATCGGGATTATTCAGAAAGAAGTGTAGTTCGATTCGCAAAAGAGCAGGGTATAGCGCCAGGCATAGTTGTTGGTAGGATGCAGAACGAGAAAATAATAGAGCACAATGTATTAAATAATCTAAAGGAACAGTATGAGATAGTCTGCTAAACCGTTATTTATAAGTATTGTTGTGGTGCATATAGCAAGAGCTATTTACATAAAAGGAGATACATGGCTGCCACCATATATCTCCAGAAACTCAACGTATAATCTGAAAAACAGACTATCCGCTAAAGATAAGTGTGTAAAGTATATCAGATTCTTTCGTGAGTTTCAATACTACAACATGATAATTCAGAAGAGAGCAGATTTTTGCTTCTGATTATCCAAAATACTCATGGAAAGGGGATGATGAACATGGCTAAGACAAAATCTAGTCATCGCGGCATTCAGCGGAAGAAGATAGTACCTGTTGACGGATATAAGCGCAAAGATGGTACAAGAGTAAAGCCGTACAGACGGTCCACTCAGGATTAGAATTACAATTGGAGCATAAGGAGTATTAGGGAAAAATGCACCTGTAGAATAATCACTACAGGTGCAGGCACCCTTGTTAAAGCATGTAATTATACGAGTACATATATGATAAAATACAAAGAAAACAATGTTTTCAGATTTAAGGGGGAAATGATGATGGCAGAACAAGAAATGAACACCAAAGCAATGTACAAACTCTCCTATGGTCTATTCGTATGCACGGCAGTTCAAGGGGAGAAAATGAACGGCTGCATCAGCAACACCGTAATCCAGATAGCATCCGACCCAAACACTATCTCTGTAGCCATCAACAAGCAAAACTACACCCATGACATGATTATGAATACCCATAAATGCAACATCTCCGTCATCAGTCAGAAGGCGGACTTCGACCTCTTCAAGCATTTCGGTTTCCAGTCCGGCAGAGACGTTAACAAGTTCGGCGATGACTACGCCAAATCCAACTACGAGATGGCAGAAAACGGCATCCCATACATTACAGCCGGCACTAACGCCTACTTCTCTCTGGATGTAAAGCAGGAGATCGACCTGGGATCCCACACTTTATTTATCTGTGCGCCCACCTTCATGACAGTCCTTGCAAATGACCCATCCTGCACCTACGAATACTACCAGTCCAACATCAAGCCTAAGCCTCAGCAGGTAGGCACCACACCCGACGGCCAGAAGATCTGGCGCTGCAGAATCTGCGGCTACGAATACATCGGCGAAGAAGTCCCCAACGACTTCATCTGCCCGGTATGTAAACATGGGAAAGCGGATTTTGAATTAGTTAAAGTATGAAAAGTTCAAGAACCCTCAGATGTGTTACACGGAGTGTTACACATCTGAGGGTTTTTGTCAAAAAAATAGGACGCTGTCGTAGCATCGCCCCGTCAAAGCATTTCTGCTTTCTTTGTTATTATAATTCTAATCATGATAGGACGTTTTTGTCATTGTGTTTCTATATTTTGTACTAAATAGATAGTGTTTATTGATGAATAATTATTAAAATAAATATGTGAAATTAGCTTTTCATGTTAATGACATAAATATACAGAGAAAAAATCTCCAATTAACGAATTGATATATTGAAAATTATCTTAATAGGTATTATAATAAAAGCGCTACCTGGGAAGGAGGCATATTCATGCTTATAAAAATATCTGTTGAAAACTATAAGTCTTTTGATCAGAAAGAAGAATTGTCTATGATATCTTCCAGCAAAATGCAGGGCAACAAGAATCATCGAATGAAGATTAAACAGACCAAATTACTAAAAAATGCGGTAGTTTATGGTGCGAATGCATCTGGTAAGTCAAATCTAGTAAAAGCATTTGCGTTTATTAAGACAACCCTTATGGAAGGACTACCTGTTGCTTCCGTTAATGATTTTTGCAGAAATAAAGAAGAAAATAAAACTCGAGATAGTGTTTTTGAACTGCAGTTTACGGTCGGAGATACTTTTTATGCATATGGTTTTTCAGCAATTCTAAGTCAGAGAAGAATCACGGAAGAATGGCTGTATGAACTAATGCAGGACGGTGGGGCGCATCAACTGTTTGTTCGAGAAGGAGATGGCGCACCGATTCTTGGAGAAGATGTTAAACTAACCGCTACGGAGAAAAGTCGATTTAATGTTTATTCCGAAGACTTTGCGGGACAAGAAACTAAGCTTTTCCTTGCAGAAATGTATCGAGGGAAAAAATACGATGAGAAATCAAAACTTCTGTTTTTCCACGATGTATTTGGCTGGATTATGAATAATATCATAGTTATAACGCCCAATATGGGTATTTCGAACACCGAAGCATATTATAACGATGAATCTTTGGAGAATATTAGCAGGCTGATTCAAACTTTTGATACCGGTGTTACGGAAATTAAAACAAGAAAAATAACTACTGAAGAGATGAGTAAAATGATTTCGGCTGAGGTGGTGCAAAGCATCTTTAACCAACTAATGGCTCAGATAAGAGTTACAGGTGCTCCGGGAGTTCAGATGACATGGAGAGTAGACGGCGGCTTTTTTAACATTAGGATTATTCAGGGCAAATCAGAACCGGAGATTACTACACTTGTTTTGAAACATGGAAAATCCGCATTTGACTTTAATTTCGTGGACGAGTCAGATGGAACCAAAAGACTATTCGATCTTATAGATATGCTTCTTACGGATCGTCCGGATACACTTTTTGTAGTGGATGAACTTGAACGTAGTCTGCATCCGAAGTTAACTGAGCGTTTTTTGGAATTGTTTATGGATGCTCATGTTGGCACAAGAATGCAGTTGGTATTTACAACACATGAGGATACTATCATGAATCAGGTGCTTTTCCGGAGAGATGAAATCTGGTTTGTGGAAAGGGATGCGGATAATGCCAGCAATATATACTCTCTTGATCGTTTTAAGGAGAGATATGATAAAACGCTGAGCAAAGCCTATCTTGAGGGAAGATATGGTGCTATTCCTGTGTTTAAGCAATTTTCTTTCCGGAAAGGAGAGTAAGAATGCCGGTACACACATATACAAATTGGAATAGCCGTCCGTCTGACCGAGTTGAGCAGATTGAACCTTTTCGAAAGTATTTCTTTATCTGTGAGGGTGCAAATACTGAGACGTTCTATTTCAGAAGATTAATTGATTTGCGTAAACAGCTAGGAATACACCCGCTGATAGATATTCGCCTATGGGAAAAGACCGAAGAAGACAGAAACTTGTCTTTTGCAAAGAACCTTGTCACTTTTGCGGAGAAACAAAAGCAGAATCCACACAATGATTTTGATAATGAACGCGATAAGATGGTCATTGTATTCGACGGTGATATCTTTGAAGAGAAAGTACAAGGATATGAGGAGCTAATTATACAAATCGAGAAGACAGATATAGCAGGAGTGACAAATCCGGGCTTTGAATTGTTTTTGCTGCTTCATATCCCGGGAAGTTATAAAAAATGGATAGAGGGGCACGAGACGGAATTTCTTAGTATTGATGAGGATGGCAAGTATAGTTACGCGTATAACTTGCTTCGCAAACTGAAGGGTATTAATGCAAAGAAAAACCCTGATATAGGAAATCTTGCGGATAATGTTCTTATTGCAATTTCTCAGGAAAAGCAGATTAACCAGGATATCCATGATTTGAAAGGGAAGGTTAGCAGTAATATTGGCGAGATTATCGAGAAAATAATAAATGAAAAGCCTAATTTAGAAGTTTGAAACGAAAAAAATCAAGAGCCTAATAATATTACATGCTCTTGAAATTATTTTAAGTATTTATGAGGGTATTAAATGGCAGCACAGACGATTACTATAAGGAATTGTAATAATATTCGTAAAGCAAATATAATACTTGAGGAGGGCACTCTCAATATAAAATATGGTTACAACGGCACGGGAAAGTCTACAATTAGCGAGGCTATCCGTCTAAAGGTGGAGGGCAAGGACTTAAGTGGTTTGACACCATTTTCGGCTATTGACGCAGAAGATGATGAAGAGCCAAGTGTAGGAAACATCTCTTTTCATACGGTTAAGGTATTTAATGATGAATATATACGTCAGTATTTGTTTAAACAAGAGGGGATTTTCGCTGATTCTTATAGCGTCTTTCTTAGATCCCGGGAATGTGATGAATTGATGATACAGATAAATGAGTTGCTTTCGGAATTGCAGGATTCTGTCTTTCAAGGAGATTCGATTCGTACTCTTGCTGACATATTGGCTACCTACACTGCTACAGTAAAGTATTCG
>Ga0310695_10008902_pt1 | contig 15324 bp, 11 predicted proteins | sample RumenRJG_04DNA_FD_203882 | JGI IMG/M metagenome (GOLD analysis project Ga0310695, IMG submission 203882) | Bovine rumen microbial communities from Lethbridge, Alberta, Canada - RJG_04 (v2) (version 2) | ecosystem: Host-associated > Mammals > Digestive system > Stomach > Rumen | place: Canada...
CCAGGCACCGTCTTCACATGGATATTCTCAGGCAGTGCACCATGCTTCTCCAACGTGGATACGCAACCTTCCAAAAGGGCTCCAGTGATTTCTGGATTCCACTCTGCCACCACGATGCCGAAAATCATATTCGATGCATCGGGCACCTTATCCACATTGTATTCAGACAAGTTCTTAGTTGCCATTATGAACTACTCCTTCACCCGCTCGATGTAGTTATCAATGCCGTTGAAACCCTGGACGTACTCGCTAAACTGCTGGAAATCGGTATAGTCTGCCTTTACCTGTTCATAGAGCTTGAGGGCCTCGGCCTTCTTACCCTGACTCTCCAAAATCTCACCAGCCTGGATAAGGAAGAGGGGCGACAGAGAGTTGTTGTCGGCCTTATTAGCAGCCTTCACCAGCAGGGCAACAGCACCATCGAGATCACCAAGTGCAGCCTTGGCATTGCCCAGACGGCCTAGGGCTGCGGGCGAGATGAGGGCATCATCCTCGGCATCGAATTGGTCGAGACGCTTAGCGGCCTCTTCCATATTGCCGAGGCTGGCATAGCAGATGCCGGCATAAAGGCTAGCCAGATTGCCAGCCTTAGTCGAACCGTAGTTTTCTGCAATAGTCAGGAATCCAGCGTTGATGCTATCACCATTCAGGGCCTTCTCGAACAACAGCGAGTCGTTGGTAGTCATGGCGTTCATAAAATACTCCTGAGCCTTGGCCATCTCTGTACTGGCTTGTTCCTGCTTACTGCCAGCAAACGAATTCCAGGCGAAATAACCACCTACGCACACGAGCAGAGCCACCACGCCGCCGATGATGAGATTCTTGTACTTGAGGAGAGCATCCTCGTTCTGAGCCGATGCCACCTGTGTCTCAGCGGCATTCTGATTTTTTCTTGTATCTGCCATTATAATTTACTATTTGACAATTTACGATTATACTATTTTTCTTTTGCGCGGCAAAATTACAGAAAATATTGCAGATAGTGAAATTTATTGCTGACTTTTTTTGTTTTTAAGCCCCAAAAGCAGTAATTTTGCACCAAAATATAAACCAAGGGGATGATTCTATACCGTCTTTCCATTGTCAACTACAAGAATATCGGTGAGGCCACACTCGACCTGTCGCCCAAAATAAACTGCTTCATCGGACACAACGGAGCAGGCAAGACCAACGTGCTCGATGCCATCTACTTCCTGTCGTTCTGCCACTCGGCGCAGACCACTCAGGATTCGCTCGTCATACGTCATGGTGAGGAATACTTCATGCTGGAGGGAGGTTATAAGGCCGTTAGCAATTGGCCGTTAGCGGTTTGCTCAGAATGCCAAGAGCCAAAGGTTAATAGCCAAAAGCTAATAATTTCCTGCGGCATGAAGCGAGGGACAAAGAAGGTATTCAAGCGCGACAAGAAAGCCTACAAGCGCCTGTCAGAGCATATCGGGCTCATCCCTATCGTGCTCATTTCGCCCTCTGACACCCTGCTGATAGAGGGTAGTAGTGAGGAACGCCGCCGACTGATGGATGTGGCCATCTCACAGCAGGACCGTTCCTACATCGAGTCGCTCAACCGCTACAACAAAGCCCTCCTGCAGCGTAATGCTATGCTGAAAATGGAAGACCGTGAGCCCGACCCGGAGATTATGTCACTCTGGGAGGAGCAGATGGCACGCGAGGGAGAAATCATCTTCCACAAGCGCGAAACCTTGGTAAAACAACTCATCCCGTTCTTCCAGCAGTATTACGAAACCATCTCCGACGGACGCGAGCAGGTGTCACTCAGTTATACCTCCCATTGTCAGCGCGGACCATTGCTCGACATCATTCAACGCGACCGTTTCAAGGATCGTGCCGTGGGCTACTCACTTCACGGCATCCACCGCGATGATCTGGAAATCATGCTCGACGGACACCCTATGCGCCGTGAGGGCAGTCAGGGGCAGCAGAAAACATTTGTGATCGCCCTCAAACTGGCGCAGTACAAGTATCTAACGCAGGGCGACAACCTGCCTTTGCTACTACTTGACGACATTTTCGACAAACTCGATGCCACGCGGGTGGAACAAATAATACATCTGGTGGCCAGCCAGCAGTTCGGCCAGATATTCATCACCGACACAAACCGCGACCACCTAGACCTGATACTCTCACACGGTGAGTTTGACTACAAACTGTATCACGTAGAAAACGGAACGATTCTTAGTTCATAGTTCTGATGTTTAAAAGAAGAGAACAAGCCATCGGCGACCTGATTATGCGCAACCTCCGCGCTCAGGGTCTGGAGACACCTCTGTTGCAGAAACGCCTCATCGAGGCCTGGCCGACAGTGGCAGGGGAGGCCATTGCGCGTTATACCACCGGAGTGCGCATCCACAACCAGACGCTCTTCGTCAGCCTAAGCATCCCTGCCCTACGGGCCGACCTAAGCATGCGTCGCAAGGAGTTCGTTGACCGTCTGAACGAATATGTCGGCAACCAAATGATTGCCGACATACGCTTCAACTGATTATATCTTAAGTCCTAGCCACGATCCTATACGATCGGTGGGTGGATCTGTAGTCGTAGCCCCAGGCCACCTTCTGTTGGTCGGCCTGCTTTTGTGTTTCTTCCGGAGACTTGGGGAAGGCCTCATCAGCCTTGAAGATACGCAGGGTCTCCTTGATGGCTGGATCGTCCTGATTGAGGTACTGAAGCCACGCAGCCTCATCGAGCATGTTGTAGACAATACGACTTTCTATGAACTGTTCCAACAGTCGGTGCGACTTCTGTATCATCAGGTTTCGACGCTTGAGGCCATGCTTGTCGGCATATTGTGCAAACTGCTCCAGGAGGTTCTGCTTCTTTAGGTATTTCACCAGCGAGGCCTCGTCTTCGAAGCCCTTCATCTTGTCACGGTTCTGGTCGGTATAGTCGTAGCCGAACTGGAGTATCAGCCCCGTCATCATGGCTTCTTTATAATAAGAGGTGAAATCGGTGGTATCCTCTGGCACGAAGATATCGGGCGTGATGCCACCTCCACCATAGACGGGACGTCCTATGCGAGTATGGTATTCTGGGCCCGTGTGCTTAATGCTGTCCTGTGAGAAGAACTCACCATTTTGATAGCGCATCAGCAGATCCTCCTCATATTCCTTGTCTTGTCCATTGGCATATGGTTTCTGGATGCAGCGGCCCGACGGTGTGTAGTAGCGGGCTATGGTGAGGCGCATCATCGAGCCGTCACCAAACTCGACAGGTTTCTGCACCAGGCCCTTACCGAACGAGCGACGACCAATGATGGTACCGCGATCGTTGTCCTGAATGGCACCCGCAAGAATCTCACTGGCCGATGCGGAGCCTTCGTCGATGAGAACCACCAGCGGCATGTGCTTATACGAGCCACGACCGTCGCTGAGATATTCCTCACGGGGCGAGTGACGTCCCTCAGTATAGACGATGAGCCGGTTTTTAGGCAGGAACTCGTTGGCTATCTGCACAGCCGACTGCAGGTATCCGCCAGTGTTGCCACGCAGGTCGATGGTCAGTTGGCGAAAGCCCTCCTGTGCCAATTGTGCCAGGGCGACGAGCAACTCATAGTAAGTATTCTCGCCAAAATTCTTGATACGGATATAGCCAGTCTCTTCATCAAGCATATAGGCAGCCGTGACACTCTTCATCGGAATTTCGCCACGCGTCACGGTGAACTGCCGCAGTTCTGTCTCGCCGTAGCGTAGCACACCCAGTTTCACCCGCGTGCCCTCTGGTCCCTTCAGACGGTGCATGGCTTCCTCGTTAGTCAGGCTCTTACCCGTAAACACTGAGTCATCCACCGTTACAATCTTGTCGCCTGCCAGCAGACCAGCCTTCTCAGCAGGACCGTCGGTGATGACATTCTGCACCCTGAGTGTGTCCTGCCGAATCGTAAATTCGATGCCCACACCCGAAAAGGATCCGCGCAGGTCGTCGTTGGCCGTCTGCACATCCTTGGCTGAGATATAAGTGGAGTGCGGGTCCAGTTCCGATAGTATCTGCGGCATAGCCTGCTCCACCAGATTGGCCATATCGACAGTGTCCACATACTGGTCATCAATGATATAGAGCAGGTTGTTCAGTTTGTTGCTGCCCGAATTGATGATACTCAGTCTGTTGCCTGAGAAATGGCTGGTATAGAATGTTCCTATCACGATACCGATAACCGTAGTCAGCGCCAGCCACAAGGGAGAAAACCTATTCTTGTTGTTCATCTATTCTATGCTTAATTCCCAAATATCAAACCTCAAACCTCCAAATACACGATTTCGATACCAGCACGCTCCAGCAACTTGATGCCGTCATCCAGCCGGTATTTCTCACCATAGACCACACGCTTGATGCCAGCCTGGATAATAAGTTTAGCACACTCAATGCAGGGCGAGGCAGTGATATAGATGGTGGCTCCGTCGCTATTGTTGTTGGAACGAGCCAGTTTTGTGATGGCATTGGCCTCGGCATGGAGCACATAAGGCTTCGACACATTGTTCTCATCCTCACAGACATTCTCAAACCCCGTTGGCGTGCCGTTATAGCCGTCGCTGATGATCATCTTGTTCTTCACCACCAACGCACCCACCCGACGGCGCACACAATAGGAGTTCTCTGCCCAAATACTGGCCATGCGAAGATACCGCGAGTCTAGTTTTTGCTGTTTTTCGTTCATAGGGCTAATGGGACTTATTGGGCTTAATACCATTTCTCTTCAGCAGGGCATCGATGGTGGGCTCACCGCCACGGAAGCGCTTATACAGCACCATCGGGTTCTCCGTGCCACCCTTCGAGAGGATGTTGTCACGAAACGACTGTGCCGTCTTCTGGTCAAAGATACCGTGTTTCTTGAATACCGAGAAGGCATCAGCATCAAGCACCTCAGCCCACTTGTACGAGTAGTAACCGGCCGCATAGCCGCCTGCCATGATGTGCGAGAACTGCACCGTCATGCACGTATCAGGCAACTGTTTGCCCAGAATGGCCTTCTGCCAGGCCTTTTTCTCGAATGGGATGATATCATCAGTGAACTCGTCCTTCTGGGTATAGTAGGCCATGTCGAGCAGGCCGAACGACACCTGACGTAGACAGGCCGTTGCCACCATGAAGTTACGACTCCGAACGATGCGACGTATCAGTTCATTAGGCAGAGGCTCACCCGTCTGGTAATGGAAGGCGAAGGTACGCAGGAACTCCTTCTCTACAGCAAAGTTCTCCATGAACTGCGAAGGCAGTTCCACAAAGTCCCACCACACATTGGTTCCGCTCAGACTTTCGAAACGGGTATTGGCAAACATGCCGTGCAACGAGTGTCCGAACTCATGCAGGAAAGTTTCCACCTCGCCCAGTGTCAGCAGCGCCGGTTTCTCTGCCGTAGGTTTTGTCAGGTTCATCACCACAGAGACATGCGGACGCACATTCTCCCCTTTCTTATCAATGAACTGGCCCTGATACTGCGTCATCCATGCCCCACCCTGCTTGCCTTTGCGCGGATGGAAGTCGGCATAGAACACGGCTAAATAAGAGCCGTCCTTGTCGAATACCTCGTAGGCCTTCACGTCTGGGTGATAGACGGGTATGTCCTTATTCTCCTTAAAGGTGATGCCATACAGGCGACCGGCCAGTCCAAACACACCGTCTATGACCTTGTCCAACTGGAAATAGGGCCTCAGCATCTCGGCATCGAGGTTAAATTTCTTCACCTGCAGTTTGTGAGAATAGAATCCCATATCCCAAGGCTCTATTTCCGGTGAAGGGTGAAGGGTGGAGGGTGACTGGAGGACAGTTCTTTTTGCGAGTCTCTTAAGTTCCTCCCGTTCTTTAACGGCAATGGGCTTATAGGCATCGATAAGGTCGTAGAGCAACCTGTAGACACTTTTCACGTTGCCGGCCATACGGTGTTTCAACACATAGTCGGCATAGGTCTTATAGCCCAGCAACTGCGCTATCTCGCGGCGCAGGTTGATGAGTCGCTTGCAAATGTCGAGGTTATTGCAGTCGTTGTCGTGGATACACTCCGTATTCTTGGCCATATACATCTGCCGACGCAACTCGCGCTGAGTGCTATAGGTCATAAATGGCGAGTAAGAGGGATAATCCAAAGTAAATATCCATCCCTCCTTGCCCAGAGTCCTTGCCTCTTCTGCGGCAGCATCAATGGCAGTCTGGGGCAGCCCGTCCAACTGAGTCTCATCGGTGATGTGCAGAGTAAAGGCCTTGTTCTCCTTCAGCAGGTTCTGAGAGAACTGCAAAGAGAGCATCGAGGCCTCCTCGGTCAACTGGCGCAGACGATCCTTACCCTCTTTGTCCAGCAGAGCACCACTACGCACAAAGCCGTCGTAGCAGTTGTCCAGCAGCATCTTCTCTTCCGGTGTCAGTTTGCGGTGATGACGGTGCACGTATTTGATACGCTCGAAGAGCCGCTCGTTCAGCCGCACATCGTTGGCATGCTGTGTCAGGATGGGCTGCATCTTCTGTGCCAAGGCATCCATCTCATCATTGGTCTCAGCCGACAGCAGGTTGAAGAACACCGTGCTGACACGGTCCAACAGGTCGTAGTAGCCTTCCTTGTCGTCATCCTTGTTGATGATTGTATTGTCGAAGGTAGGTTTCTCCGGATTATTGATTGTCTTCTCTATCTGCTCGTTGTCACGGCGTATGCCCTCCATGAAGGCCTCCTCATAGTCCTCCAGGCGTATACGGTTAAAAGGCACCGTGTCATGCGACGTGCCATAAGGTTCGAGAAACGGATTAATTCTGGCTTCACTCATAACAATTCCTTTGCTTTCGGCCTGCAAAAGTACGAAATAAATATGATATTATGTCATTTTCAAGACAATTTTACGTAATAGAACATTAAAAAAAACAGAATAAACAGCAAAAATAGAATAATTATATCTATATTTGCACCCTTGAAGAGTGAATAGGTGCGCTCTGGACACAAGAAAAAAAAGATGAAGAAAGCATTATTAATGATTGGTGCTGTGCTCATGATTGGTGCAGCAAATGCCAAAACAGAGGAAGAGACTATTGATACACTCGGTTCAAGGACGCTTGCTGCGGGCAGTACGCAAGAAAAGCCAAGAGCCAGAGTGGCCGTCGTATTGAGTGGAGGCGGCGCGAAGGGTATGGCACACATTGGTGTGCTGAAGGTGCTTGAAAAGGCGGGCATCCCTATCGACATTGTCACCGGCACGTCGATGGGAAGCATTATCGGCGGGCTTTATGCCATAGGCTACAACGCCAATTCACTCGACTCGATGGTCCGTGTGCAAGACTGGAGTTACGTCATCACCGACCGTGAAGACCTGAGCCGCCAGAGCCTTGAAGACCGAAAGAAACAGAGCACCTATATCTTTAACACAGGCCTGACCTTTGGCAAGAAGGACATGAATGCCGGTGGTATCATCAAGGGCAAAAATCTGGCCGAATTGTTCCAGCAGTTATGCGTGGGTTATACCGATTCGCTCGATTTCACCCATGACCTGCCCATCCCCTTTGCCTGTGTGGCAACAGACATCATCACCAACGATGAGGTGGACTTCCACAGCGGACGGCTGGCACAAGCCATGCGTGCCTCGATGGCTATCCCTGCCGCCTTCTCGCCAGTCAGGATCGGCGACAAGGTGCTGGTTGATGGTGGTCTGAAGAACAACTATCCCGCTGACATCGCCCGTGAGATGGGGGCCGACATCATCATCGGCGTCACCGTGCAGGGTCCACCGAAGACCGCCGAGGACATGGGCGGTGCGATGAGCATTATCAGCCAGATTGTGGACGTGAACTGTAAGAACAAACTCAGTGAGAACCTCGCTATTACCGACTTGCACATGACCGTTGATACCAAGGGCTATAGTGCAGCCAGTTTCTCACTGGCAGCAATCGACACGCTGGTGCGCCGAGGCGAGGAAGAAGCCATGCGCCACTGGGATGAGATTATCGCCCTAAAACAGCGCATCGGCATTGACGAGACATTCCGTCCCACCATCCTGCATCCCCTTCGTCCAGAGGTAATGACGGAGAAACAGCACGTCACCAGATACACCTTCGAGAACATGACACCACAGGCAGAACGGTTCCTGACCCAGAAGTTCCATCTGAATAAGGTCGACAGTATCGACGCCAAGATGGGACAGGCACTGACGACAAGCATGCGTTTGGACCTCTTCTACCAGACAGCCGAGTATCGACTAGTGCCAGAGGGCGACGGTGTACGCGTCATCCTTTCGGCTGGCAACCGTAAGTCGGTACAACTCCATGCTGGTATGCGCTACGACATAGAAGAATATGCCGCCGTACTGTTGGGAGTCGACATACCGCTGAAGACGGCCATCCCCATCGAAACAGACATCACGCTTCGACTGGGTAAGCGTCTGATGGCCCGTGGTGAGTTCACCATTCACCCCCGATCCTTCACCCGTCCGACATTGAGTTATACATTCCGCAAAAACGATGTTGACGTATATAACTTTGGCGATTTGGATTATAACATCCGTTACAACCAGTCACAGGCAGAACTCCTGCCTATCCATTTCGACCTGCACCATTTCAACCTGCAGATAGGACTGCGCTGGGACTATTTCCACTACCGCAACACACTCGGATCGGAGTCAGTTAACCTGGGACCACTCCAAAACGAACATTTCTTCAGTTACCGTGCCCGTTTGGCCTACAACAGTGAGGACAACTGGAACTTCCCCACACATGGTGTCCGCTTTAATGCTGAATACGCTTATGTGACCAACGACTTCGCAAAACTCAATGTCCGTGATGCTGACGGCAACAAGCAGGGTAAGACTATGGGATTGAGTGATGTCAGTGCCGACTGGCGCATGTCGTTTACTTTTGGCAGCCGTTTCACCCTTCAGCCTATGGTCTATGGCCGCCTACTTTTTGGCTCTGTCGTTCCCGCAGGATTTAGCAACACCATCGGTGGCGAGTGGTTCGGCCACTACATTGAGCAGCAGATGCCATTCGCCGGTATCGGCAATATGGAGTACGTTGACCGTCAGTTCGTGGCTGCCCAACTTCAGGCACAACAGCGCATTGGCACCAACAACTATGTGCTGCTGCGTGTGGCTGCTGGCCAACAGGCACCAAAGGCGAAGGAACTCTTTGACTATCGCACGATGATTGGTGGCCAGGTTGCCTACTATTACAAGACGATGTTTGGTCCCGTTGGGGCCACCTTAGGCTATAGCAACCATACCAAGAAGGGCTATTTCTTCATCAACCTCGGATACGAATTCTAAAGTATCGGAGCAAAAGAGCATCCGAAATTGGTTTTTGAGAGAGAAATCAGCCATTCAAAGATGTTTGATATTTCCCAAAGGATGTCCTATCTCTGTTTGCAGCAATAAACAAAAAGAAATAGAGCACATTTTGGAAAATATCGAACAGTAAAATTCGAAAACATTTAACGAATTTTGCAGCCTGAAAAGTAAAAAAAACAGTATGGAGATACAAAATCTCAAGCCAAGGAGCGGTTCTGACACTCTACGATTGGGTGACAGCGACGAACTTGTGGTCATGGAGAACTTCGGTTCATTGCCTAAGGGCGAGATATCTCTTGACAGTCATGGGCTTATCGTCATCTGTACTGAAGGCATAGCGCAGTTTGACTACGACGGACAGCAGATACAACTTCGCAAAAACGACCTTTATTTATATATGGCGCATAGCGTGGTCTGCAATTTCATGTCATCACCAGATTTCAATTGTCGGCAGATTTGGTTTTCCCGTGGTGAATTATGGAACATTAATATGTATGGTGAAGTAAGTTTGGCAGACCTGACTTACCTCAAGCAACACCCGAAGGTGCATCTGTCTGATGAAGACGTGGCATTGCTTGATGATTATTTCCAGTTGTTATGCCGCCGAATGAGAGACCAAAAGCCCTTGCTGTATTCCGAGATAGTCCGTTCATTAGTCAGCACGATGATGCTTGAAATGCTCTGCATGATGCGTCGTGACAAGGAACAGATGGCTCAGCCGGACTTTCATGAGGATAACACACCAGGTTTCCACAGAAGGCAGTTAGCAGACAAGTTTATGCGCCTGGTGGAGCAAAGCGACGGTCGCATGCGTAGGGTGGATGACTTCGCCAGTCAACTGAACATCACGCCGAAATACCTTTCGACACTTCTCAAGGAGACGATGAGCCGCCGGCCGAGCGAGATGATAAAACTCTTTACGCTGAAGGCCATTGAGCGCCGTCTGCGCTACACCGACATGACGATGCAGGAGATAGCCAATGACCTGAATTTCCCCAATGCCTCGTTCTTCGGCAAGTACGTAAAGGAACATCTTGGCATGACGCCGCTGGAATATCGGAAGAAATACCTTGGGGGAAAATGAGATCATGATGAATACTAATAATAAATATGGTATAAGATGAATAACTCAAAAAAGAAACCAACCGGAATGGTAAGGGTGGCAACACTCGGATTGCTCTTGTTGCTACCGCTGGCCTCAGGGGCTCAAAGCCTACGGACAGGCGACGGTACGTCGGGAGTGCGACTGCTGACGCTGGACAGTTGCAGGGCGATGGCACTGAGGAACAACAAACAGATGGGCGTGGCGAAGATGAAGCAAGAGGTGAACACCAACCTGCGGAAGTCGGCACGCACGCAGTATCTGCCGAAAGTGAACGCTGTGGGTGGGTACATGTGGATGAGTAGGGAGATATCCATACTCAATGACGATCAAAAGGAGGCGCTAAGCAACATGGGTACGAATACCACGGCAAAGTTGCAGGATGCGCTGTCACCATTGGTGTCGCAGTTGCCCGCCGCGACGCAACAAAAGATGGCTGGCGATATGGCAGCCTTCGGCGGGGCGCTGAATCAGGTGGGCACAGGCATCGTAGATGGTTTCCGGACTGACACACGCAACATGTTTGCCGGAGCGGTAACAGTAACGCAGCCTGTGTTCATGGGTGGTGCCATTGTGGCGGCCAACAAGATGGCTGACATCAATGAGAAAATGGCCGCTAACTCATTGGAGATGAAAAAGCAAGGCACACTGTATAATATCGACCAAGCCTATTGGCAGGTAGTTTCATTGCGCCATAAACAGACACTGGCCGAGAGTTATGTGGCATTGGTGAAAAAGTTAAAGGGCGATGTGCAGAAAATGATAGACCAAGGTGTAGCCACAAAGGGAGATGGTCTGAGTGTCAGCGTCAGGGTGAACGAGGCTGAGATGGCGCTGACCCAGGTAACCGACGGACTGGAACTCTCGAAGATGCTGCTTTGCCAGTTGTGTGGACTGCCAGAGGACGAAGAGATAACACTGGCTGACGAGGAAAGTGAAGCGCTCTTTGCAGAGCAAAAAGTGAAGAGCGAGGCAGAAGGTGGTACCGATGTGGCATTTCTGAACAGGCCGGAACTGAAGTTGCTGCAGAACACTGTGGACCTATCTCGCCAGACGACAAACGTGCTGAAAGCGGGGAATCTGCCGACGGTGCTGCTGACTGGAGGTTATATGGTGAGCAATCCTAATACGTTTAACGGCTTTGAGAAGAAGTTCGGGGGAGTATGGAACGTGGGTGTCGTAGTGCGTGTTCCCATTTGGAACTGGGGCGACGTGAAGTACAAGGTGCGTGCCTCGAAAGGGGCAACGGCAATGGCTAACCTCGAACTGGACGATGCACGCGAGATGATTAATCTGCAGGTACGCCAGAGCAACTTTAAGGTGAAGGAAGCACAGAAGAAACTGGCCATGGCTGAGGCCAATGTCGCCAATGCCGACGAGAACCTGCGCATGGCTAATCTCGCTTTCAAGGAGGGAACAGCATCGTTTACCACCGTCATGGAGGCACAGACTGCATGGAATCAGGCCCAGTCGCAGAAAATAGATGCCGAGATTGGCGTAAAACTGAGTCAGGTGGAACTGCAGAAGGCGCTGGGAACACTCCAATAAATATCGAAATATCGAGAAAACGAAATAACGTAATAACGAAATAACATTATGGCAGACAAAGCAAAAGAACAGCATAACAATATCCTGCTGGCTGTGGCAGGTTTTTCAGCAGTAGTAGTCATCGTTGCACTCATTGGTTTCCTGGCCTTGGGGCGTGATCCCGAAGTGATACAGGGTGAAATGGAGGTCGAAGAGTACCGAGTGTCAAGCAAGGTGCCAGGACGTATCCTTGAACTCCGTGTAAAGGAGGGCGATCTTGTGAAAGCAGGCGACACACTGGCCATCATTGAGGCTCCCGATGTAGAAGCCAAGATGTTGCAGGCTCAGAGTGCTGCCGAGGCTGCTCAGGCCATGGAAATGATGGCGCAGAACGGCGCACGAAAGGAGCAGATTCAGGCCGCCGCACAACTGCTAGAGCAGGCAAAGGCCGGACTGGAGATTGCTGAAAAGTCGTTTAACCGCATGAAGGTGCTCTTCAACGAGGAGGTAGTCTCTGCACAGAAATTCGACGAGGCTGAGGCTATGTACAAATCGGCTCAGGCCCAAATGAAGGCCGCACAGAGCCAGTACGACATGGCCGTGAATGGTGCCCGCATCGAGGAGAGGCGTGCAGCAACGGCTACGGTTGGTCAGGCCCGTGGTGCCGTGGACGAAGTGACCAGTTATATTCGTGAAACCGTGCAGGTAGCCCAAATGGATGGTGAGGTGACCGATGTCTATCCGAAGGTGGGAGAACTTGTCGGCACAGGAACACCTATTATGAGCATCGCTGTGATGGACGACCAGTGGGCTACGTTCAATATCCGAGAGGACCATCTGAAAGACATCACGGTTGGCACGGAACTGACCGTTCGCATCCCCGCCCTCGACAAGGAAACGACGATGAAGGTCACATCAATGAAGGACAAAGGCTCGTTTGCTGTATGGAAAGCCACTAAGGCCAGCGGTCAGTATGACCAGAAGACCTTCGAGGTAAAGGCTCGTCCCACCAGCGCCGTCGAGGATGTTCGCCCAGGCATGTCGGTGATTCTGAAGAAGTAATTCACAATTACCAATTGACAATTCACAATTGACAATTCACAATTCACAATTACCAATTGACAATTCACAATTCATAATTGCCAATGAAATATCTCACTAATATCGGTCACATAGCGCTGCGCGAACTCGACATTATCGTGCGGAAGAATCGCATCTACGGCTTCTGCATGATTGTGTTCCCGTTGTTGCTAGTGGTCTTCTTTACCACAATGCTCGATGATGGCGTGGCGATTGACCTGCCTGTTGGAGTTGTGGACCAGGACAACAGCGCCACTTCGCGCGGTCTCATCCGCAACCTCGATGCCATGCAGTCGTCGCGAGTGGTCTATCGGTTTGCCAACATAACCGAGGCCCGCAACGCCATGCAGGAAGGCAAGATATTTGCCTACCTCTATATCCCTGAGGGTACGTCGGCCAAGTTGCTCGCGGGTCGTCAACCGAAAATTTCGTATTATTACACGATGACGTGTATGACGGCAGGCTCTATGGCCATGAAGGACATGAAGACCATCGGCTCGCTCGGCTCGGCGGCGGTTGGTCAGGCTACGCTATCAGCAAAAGGTGCGTCAAAGGAACAGATCAAGGCAGCACTACAGCCCGTGACTATTGACGCCCACATGATAGCCAATCCTGAGGGCTCGTATAACTATAGCCTGACCACAGTCTTTGTCCCAGGCATCCTGATGCTCTTCATGGCGCTGCTTTCGGCTTACGCTGTGGGCATGGAGATGAAGTTCGACACTGGCAAGGAGTGGCTGGCAATGGCTGATAACAACATTGTCGTGGCCATCATTGGAAAGTATCTTGTTCATGCACTGGTGTTCCTGCTCGTGATATTCCTCTATCAATGGTATATCTTCGATATGCTCCACTTCCCCCGTCTCGGTGGTGTGTGGAGCATTGTGCGGCTCACGCTCCTGCAGGTGTCGGCAGGCCTTGGCTTCGGCATCTTCGCCTTCGGTCTGATGCCGTCGCTACGCATGTCAATGAGTATCTCATCGCTGTGGTCGGTGCTCTCGATTTCCATGTGCGGTTCGGCATTCCCGATTGCAGGCATGGACGCACCGCTACAGGCCATGTCGTGGTTGTTCCCTTTACGCCACTACTGGATGATTTACCAGGCGACGGTGCTCAATGGCTTCCCCGTCATCGATGTATGGTTCCATCTTGTGGCACTCGTGGCTTTCACGCTGTTGCCCTGGTTCGTGCTTAGTAAAGTAAAAAACGCAATGCTGAATTATGTCTACATTCCTTAATAGATTACGTGAGCACTTCACCGATGTGCTCTATATCTTCCGCCACGAGCTGATACGCGTCGTGAAGGACGAGGGCGTGCTGATGTTCCTTGTTGTCGTGCCGCTGGGCTATCCTTTGCTCTACTCATGGATTTACAACAACGAGACGTTGCATGAGACACCGGTGGTGGTCGTCGACCAGTCGCATAGCGCACTCTCGCGCCAGTTTATCAACGATTGCGACGCCTCGCCCGACGTGCATATCAAATACTATGCCGAAGACCTTGACGAGGCTCGTTCACTTGTCAGCCGACAGTTGGTGCGTGGTATCTACCTGATTCCTTCTGACTTTGCCGAGTGCGTCAATCGTGGCGAGCAGGCTCATGTGAGTGTCTATTGTGACATGTCGCTGATGCTTGCCTACAAGGCCGTCTACCAGACCGCGATGGTCGAGGCAGGCCGCCTCGGCGCGGGCATGAATATCAAGAAAGCGGGCAATTACACCGAGCACGAGGACGCCATTACGGCGCAGCCCTTGGCTGTCGACGACGTGGCGATGTTCAATCCGTCTGGCGGCTACGGCTCGTGCGTGCTGCCCGCCGTACTCATGCTTATCCTGCAGCAGGCCATCGCCCTCGGCATCGGCATGGCTGCCGGTACCGCCCGCGAGCGCCACCGCAATGGCCAGCTCATTCCCGACGACGACCCGCACTATCGTGGCGCCTACCGCATCGTGTGGGGCAAGGCCCTGTGCTACGGCATGATTGGCGCCGTCGCCGCCGCCTACCTCTCGATGGCCGTTCCCGCCATGTTCTCGTTCCCGCAGTTGGGCACCAGCTGGACGCTCTTCTGGATGCTCCTGCCCTACACGCTGGCCAGCGTCTTCTTTGGCCTGACCATGTCGTGCCTTGTGCGCTACCGTGAGAACGTCATGCTGCTCATGGTCTTCGTTTCAGTACCCCTATTGTTCATGACTGGTGTCTCCTGGCCGCAATCAAGCATCCCCGGCTATTGGCAGGGTGTCTCTTGGTTATTCCCCAGCACCTTCGGCGTGCGCGCCTTTATCCGTGTGAACAGTATGGGTGCTAGCGTCAGCCAGGTCCTCCCCGAGCTCCGCATCCTCTGGATTCAG
>Ga0310695_10008904_pt1 | contig 15322 bp, 17 predicted proteins | sample RumenRJG_04DNA_FD_203882 | JGI IMG/M metagenome (GOLD analysis project Ga0310695, IMG submission 203882) | Bovine rumen microbial communities from Lethbridge, Alberta, Canada - RJG_04 (v2) (version 2) | ecosystem: Host-associated > Mammals > Digestive system > Stomach > Rumen | place: Canada...
TTATTGGAGATGATCGAGCACCTGTTCATAGATATAACCAAACACGGTATGATGGGATAACTGACGGACCATATGTTACTTGCTTCACGGGTGCATCAGCATCCCTCGCCGGGCAGCATCTCGCAATTAAAAGGATTGTCAAAATGGCAATCCTTTTGTGATATTGATTTTTTTCATGAATATCGATACGATAGCTACATACAAGACTATACTGACACCTGTACAAACGATCAGCTTACGTTCATATATGCCAACCAGGGCTACATGGAAGGAACGGGGGATGAACGTTATGATCTGGATCCTGATACAGTTCCGGCAGACTCTGTGCTTTTTAACGATTTTGACTCTGTGGAGAGAACACCGCTGACAAAGGGTTTGATAGCTGATTGCGAAGTCTACAGGATAGCCGATCAGAACACTTTCATTGCTTCAACGGTCAAAAATGAAGACATGAGGGACGGAGGAATCTCATACACCAGAAAGGACGGAATTGAATCTGTTTTGAAGGAGTTTACTAAGAAACGGTAGAATGGAGGAAGTAGGGATATGATTTTTCATCAGTCTATGGTTAAAATTATTGCAGGGATACTGGCAATTATAGGACTTTGCGTTGGTGTGAACGTCACCTTTTTTCAGACCCGGGGTTTTGCGGAAACAACAGCCGTGATTACAGACCTTACAGAGGAAGGGAGTGGCGATGATACAACCTATCGGCCCACTGTGGAGTATGAGGTTGACGGCGAAACTTATAACGTTAAGCTTGATAATTCCGTTAAAGCCGATAGTGTAGGCAATACTATCACTGTTTTATACGATCCGTCAAACCCGGAGCTTGCCTATGGCAAAAACGGGATGGGCATTTATCTGCTGATCGTCTGCCCGCTTATTCTGGTCTTTGTTTTAATCTCCATTTTCAAGGGAAGAAGGGAAAGACAGGAGAATAAGGAACGTCAGGAATTAAGTGGATATACAGGTTATGCTCCGCATGTTTCGGGAGGGGAAAGAGAACTATATTTCCTTACCGATCTTGGCACCCCCAAGGCGGGGCACCGAATTGAAGATGAAAACAGAAGAGTGCTTTATGAGGCAAAAATGACAAAATTCGGTGTGGCTGTTGACTATAAATTTGATTTCATAGACCATGAACATGGAAAGACTGTTCCACACCTCGTAGGACAGGTGCTTGAGAGCACCTGGGGTACTCTTCTTGCCGATGTTCATGATACATTTGAATTTGACGGCGTGGATATATGGAAGCATTTGAAGCAAAACGGCATAAGTGTCGAGTCATCTGTCACAGCGGGTGAGGGTGCGCTTGTAGGAATGGAATATCGCATTTTGCGGGACGGAGAAGAAATTGCACGCGCTGTGCAGACAAGTCAGTTCCCCCATGAGGAAGATACAGAAGCACATAAAGTGGAAGGCAAGATACCTATTCGGGGATTTTATCGAATTTGGACGACAGAGGTATATCTTGACCTGCTGTTTGTTACTCTTATGGCCTTCGCCAGAAGCGGAGCCGGTGATGACAAGGGCGGCACCTACGGAGCTATACTTGGAACACTTGATAAAATGAAAAATCATGAAGGAAATATATGATAAGAGGAGAATATGGATAAGATGAACAAATTTGTTAATTTTATGAGGGATTATGTTTTTGCAAGGTCTGTTATTCCCATCGGAATAATAGTGATCGCAATCGGTATCTATGCAAGTACTATTTATGGTGACAGGAAGGACTATCCAAGGTGTGAGGCAACAGTTACAGATTCCGAACTTTTAAGTGGAAGTTATGATTCGGAGGATAATACTGATAGCAGAGTATATAGGAATTATATAAAATACACCGTTGACGGACAGGAATATGAAGGGTCAATTGACAGCGGAGATAATATGAAGATAGGTTCCACGGTTACGGTTGACTATAATCCCGATGATCCGACGGATGTGGGGGCATGGACCGGTCTGTGGCTTCCCATACTGCTGATATCACTTGGCGCGGCGGCAATTATAGCCGGATGTGTCAGTATCGTTATTGTCCATAAACGTGTCAAAGGGGACGGTTCTTTTTGACAACTTATTGAGAGTGAATTCGTCACTTATATTAATTGATCAATAGATTTCAGGAGGATGAGAGATGAAACACAAATTCAGAGTATTAAGTCTTATCATGGCGTTTGCCCTGGCATTCGGAAGTATTAATGCCGTACCGGTTTATGCCGATCAGACAGAATCACAAAATGAAAGTACCCAGCTTACCAATCTTGCAATAACAGATCTGGCAGAGCCTGTTGCGGGGCAGCCGCTTGACGGTAAGGCGAAAGTGACATCGGCGGAAGGAGTTACGTGGGAGATTCCGGTAATATGGGTTGATGATTCGGGAGTTGTTGCAACCGTAGCACAAGCCGGGCATAAGTATTTTCCGACCTTTGCTTTCTATGTACCATCAGGCTATACAATTAAAGGAAGAAATTCCAACGGAGTATTTTCCGTATCCCTCCCCGGATTTGTAACAAATCTTATGGGGGCAGGCAATCTGCTCTTTGTAGCTGATGAATCTACCAGGATCACTTATCTTACATGGACGATCTCGGGAATAAGCGGAATACCTGCGACATATGCAGCGGGTCAGCCCGGTACGGTACAAAGCACCGAGGCTGAGACGGGAAGCGGTTCCGAAAGCAACAGTTCGTCAGATGAAACTGATCCCTTTTGGGAAGCAACGGTTCACTGCGGAACTAACACACTTGATAAGTATGGGGCCGAGAACCTGGCATGGCTTGTGGCCTTAATAAAGCACGAGATTCAACCGAGAGCTGTTGGAGCTCTTTTAGATGGATTTCCGGCCTTTTCCGAGGCGGCGAAAAACAACCAGCTGGGTGACAAGATAGGCTTATATGTATATGATGTTACTGTTGATAAACCGGCGCAGAATCAATCAAAGAATCTAGATGGAGTTCTTGCATATGCAAACGCGAGCTATAAAAACGGAATATATGAATATCTGATCGGAGTTAATATCAATGGCATGCTGGAACTTAAAAACGGAGAGTATGCAATAAAGGATGGACAGCAGACAGAACTGGAGAATACTCTGGTACACGAACTGATGCACGGTCTGATGGATGACTATGTAAGAACCGGTATGGCTTCAGGGGACTCGGTTTATACTGACAATCCCAATCCGACAAAGGAGTATAATGCTTTTCCCAGATGGTTTATAGAAGGAAGTGCCACGACCGTTGAGAGAGCATATGTATTCTGGGCATCAACGTATGATTCGATTAAAAATATGGGTAATGGTCAGTATACGTCGGAAGCTGTAAAGAGCTTCTTCAGCGTAGAAGACAATTCATTAGATCGATATAAAAGTAACTTTGAAAAATCTACAGCCGGAACGTTTGTTGGAGGATATCTGGCATGTGTTTATCTGGGAGCAAAGATTGCAACAGGAAATGGAAATTACACATCTGAAGATGTCAGAAAAGGATTTAATACTATTCTTGAGAAACTCCATAACGGAGAGTCCCTTGACAGTATAATCAAGAAAAATACACCATATGGCGGACTTCTTGACTTTGAAGATAAGTTTCTTAAAGATGATGGATCATCACAATTTGCAGCGGATCTGCTCAATTATTATGACACAGTAGGCAGTAAGATCGGAAAACGGGCTAACGGTTCGATACTTATGGATTTTGAGACTACTGCCGATTCACCGCTCGAGGGAAGAGGGGAGACATCCGAAAACCAGGGAACACTCTTGATAGTTGATGACACAAATGACGACGTGGCATCTTCAGTGGATAATAAGATAGCAATTCAATCGGCTGGCTCCTATCATACTTGGTCTGCTACGGACGATGATCCGAAAAAATATAACGAAGCTTCTTCTGCTGCGACTAAGCCCGATGAGGAAATCGCCAATCAGGCAGCCGTGATACCGGTACAGGCAGCCGAGATACCCGTGCCGGCAGCAGAAATACCTGTGCAGGCAGCCGAGATACCCGTGCCGGCAGCAGAAATACCTGTGCAGGCAGCAGAGACACCTGTACAGCCGGCAGTTGTACCCGTACAGGCAACAGACAATTCAGAACCTTCCACTGATCAGGAAGCTGTCCCTGAAGCCATCACTCCGGTTCCGGATCAGGATGACGGGCAGAATGCGGGGGCAGATGAGGGTCAGGCAGATCAGGAAAGTGTGACAGAGGAAACAGATGGATCAACGACTACAGAAACTGGCGAATAATCTGGTTAATTATTCCGTATGCCTCTTTTCTTGACTGAAGAAATAGAGGCATATATAATACCCAATATACCTATCAATATGGTAGGCGAAAGGAGAGGATTATGGAAGCGGCAATTTACAAGGACATTACTGCAAAAGAATTCAAAGAGCTTGATTTTAACAGTGTTACACTCGTGGATCTTCGTGAACCGGATGAGGTGTTAGTAAGCGGAATAGAGGGCGCTATCAATATACCTTTCAGTAGTTTTCCAAAGGGAATTGATGACATACCGAAGAATAAGCCGGTATACGTATATTGCCGTGAGGGAAGCTTCAGCGAAGAGGTTGCCGAGATACTTTCTGACAGAGGATATGAGGTTTATAACCTCAAAGACGGATACAAAGAATACAGAAAACTGATTGAGGGTGTAGAACAGAAAAATAAGAGTGAAACTGCTGCAAAGACAGATAACGCCGATGAAGAGATAAACATAGATGCTAAAGAGTTGAGGTGTCCCGGACCTATCGTAAAGGTTGCCGATACATTGCGGGAACTTCATGAGGGCAGCATTGTTCGTGTTGATGCAACGGAAGATGCCTTTTATTCCGATATCAAGGTGTGGTGTGAACGTACCGGAAATGAGCTTCTGTCTCTCGAGGCGTCAGAAGGTACCATAACCGCCAGAATAAAAAAGAGCAGCGGAAAAAAATCGGACAACACAAGTATTGATGCTTCCACAGGAACTCTTGCCGGGAAGCACATACAGCTTGGTGATGACAAGACGTTTATCGTATTCAGCGGAGACCTTGATAAGACTATTGCGGCTTTTATTTTGGCAAACGGCGCGGCCAGTCTTGGTAGAAAGGTTACCATGTTCTTTACTTTCTGGGGCCTGAATATCCTGCGCAGACCCGAAAAGGTCAGTGTAAGTAAGAGTTTCATAGAGAAGATGTTCGGGATGATGATGCCGCGAGGAAGCAGGAAACTCGGTTTGTCCCGTATGAACATGCTCGGGGCAGGAAGTAAGATGATCAGGGGTATCATGAAAAGCAAGGGAATTTCATCCCTTGAAGAACTTATAGAATCCGCAAGGAATCATGGGGTCAGAATTGTGGCATGCCAGATGAGTATGGATGTTATGGGAATAAAACAGGAAGAACTCATCGATGGTGTTGAACTCGGCGGAGTTGCGACTTTTATAGGTTCAGGCGAAACGTCCGATATCAGTCTGTTTATTTAAAGATGCACTTCGGATTTCGGCGGACTATACTGTCCATACGATAGATGTTACAATAAAGAATCCCGAAAAGCCGTGGTATGGAGTTGATTTCGAGGTCACAATTCCGGAACTGATTGGTATGAATTGAACAACACGGAGAAAATAATGTCAGATAAGAGTTGGAACGTATCTTTTGAGACCAAATGTCAGGGAATGAATCTGGATGTTGAGGACAAGTACCATGCGATAAGTTTCCCGATATATCAGACAGCGACGTTTTCGCACCCGGGGTTGGGAGAGAGCAACGGTTATGATTATTCAAGACAGAGTAATCCGACGAGAAGCCAGCTGGAAAGCATTCTTGCCGGACTTGAGAATGGAAATGCCGCTCTTGCATTCTCAAGTGGCATGTCGGCTATTGCTACTCTTTTTGAACTTTTCGAACCCGGAGATCATGTAATAATCGATGCTGATCTGTATGGAGGCAGTGTAAGGCTATTTGATCGTGTTTGCAGGAAATGTGGTTTACAGTTTTCGAGAGTTGATCTTTCAACAGATGACGGCACCGCATATATTTCGGACAAAACAAAAGCTGTGTATCTCGAGACTCCGACCAATCCTATGATGCATGTTACGGACATAGAGAAACTGGCCTCCGTTACAAAAGAAAGGGGCATTTTGCTTGTTGTTGATAATACGTTTATGTCCCCGTATTTTCAGAATCCTCTTGATCTGGGAGCGGATGTAGTCGTACACAGCGGTACCAAGTTCATTGGAGGACATCACGATACGATCGGTGGATTTCTTGTTGTAAATGATAAGGGACTGGAGGAAAAACTCCGTTATCTTTGCACGACATTGGGAAATGCAATGTCCCCCTTTGATTCATGGCTTATGATAAGAGGGATCAGAACTCTTGCCATCAGAATGGAGCGCGCCGAGAAAAACGCGGGGACCATAGCCCGGCACCTGAGAGAGTGTCCGCTTGTATCAAAAGTTATCTATCCCGGCTTCAGTGATCATCCCGGATATGAGCTGATGAAAAAACAGGCCAGAGGATTCGGGGCGATGATAACGTTCGAAGTCGATTCGCCGGAAACAGTAAGGACGATCCTTGATAATGCACAGCTGTTTTATTTTGCGGAAAGTCTCGGAGGTACCGAAACCCTTATAACATATCCGATAACACAGACGCATGCGGAGATCCCGGATGAACAGAAGATGAAGATCGGTATTACTGACAGGCTTCTTCGACTGTCGGTAGGGATAGAAGGAGTGGACGACCTGATCACCGAGATAGACCGTCTGTTTGCGCTGGCAGAAAAATGATAAGGGCAGGAAGCCATGAAAGAGAGAAATCTGGATTTTGATAAGATCATCGACAGAAGGAACACAAAGTGTCTGAAATATGATTTTGCCGAAAGGAGAGGATATCCTGAGGATATTCTCCCTCTTTGGGTTGCAGATATGGATTTTAAAACGTCCTCTTATGTAGAGGATGCTCTTGAAGAGATCGTAAAACACAATATTTACGGATACTGCAATACACAGCCCGGTGACGGCTTCTTTGAGGCAGTGAGTGGATGGATGGCAAGACATCACAACTGGGAAGTAAAAGGCGACTGGCACATAAAGACTCCGGGAGTTTGTTTTGCCATATCTACAGCCGTGAGAGCGTTTACAGATCCGTCCGATCCGATTCTGATACAGCAACCGGTATACTATCCGTTTGAAAACATCATCAAACAGAACGGGAGAAGATTCATAAGCTCAGATCTTGTCAAAGATGAGACCGGAAAATGGATAATGGATCCGGTAGATTTTGAAGACAAGATCGTAAAGAACGGTATCAAACTGTTTATACTTTGTAATCCACAAAATCCGGTCGGGAGGTCCTGGAGCTTTCAGGAACTGAAGACCATCGGAACGATCTGTAAAGATCATGGCGTTACAGTTTTCTCCGACGAGATACATTCGGATTTTGTATGGAGCGGACAACATACCGTGTTTCAGGAAGTCGATCCGTCATTTAGGGAGTTTACGGTCACTGCTACTTCACCGAGCAAGACATTTAATCTCGCAGGTCTGCAGCAATCAAATGTATTTATTCCCAACAAAGATCTGAAACAAAGGTTTCGAAAAGAACTTGATGCGACCGGCTACGAGGAACCTAACATATTCGGAATAGAAGCAGCTACTGCTGTATATGAACACGGCGATGAATGGTATGATGCCATGAAAGCATATGTGGAAGTTAACATAGATGTGGCATGCACGTTCATAAATGAGAAGATACCCGGTGCAAAGATAAGAAAACCTGAGGCAACATATCTGTTATGGCTTGACCTAAATGATACCGGTCTTGATTGGAAACAACTTGATAATCTCATTATTAATAAAGCAAAGCTTTGGCTTGATGCGGGATGGATATTCGGAAAGTCGGGCAGAGGATTCCAAAGGATCAATGTGGCTTGTCCGAGAAGTGTTTTGAACGAAGCCTTAGAGCGGCTTTGCAGGGTGATGACTGATGAAATTTTATGTTGAGGATAAGGTTCTCGATATCGGGATGAAGATAGTTGAACAGACGACCGGGTACTGCGGTGGAACGGGTGAGATCATCATCCCGAAAATCATTACGGTTACAGAAGAAAAGAAATGAAAGAGATAAAAGTAGAAGAAGTTCTTATGATGCCGAGGGATTCGTATGAACTGATAGATATAAGGGATGATGGTCTTGTGGCTTATGGGATGATTCCCGGAGCGATCCATATAAGCCGCGATGAACTTGAAAAAGGCACAGATTCCAAACTTGATGCGATTTCGAAGGATAAAAAACTCATCCTGTATTGCGAGATAGGCCGCAAATCAAGAGAATTAGACGATTTACCATCTCTTTCGGGTAGAGAGTGCTTAAGTCTTGAGGGCGGATATATCGGATATATCAGAGATAGCCTTCTTCACGATAACAACACCGGAGAAAAACAGCATAAGGCAGAAGAAAGTATCCGAAAGAAATATCATAAACAGTTATTCACACCTTTTGCGAAGGCATGTAAAACATACCGCTTGATATGTGAGGGAGATCGTATCGCAGTCTGTATTTCGGGTGGCAAAGACTCGATGCTTATGGCAAAGCTGTTTCAGGAGATTCAAAAGCACAAAAAGGTGAGATTTGAGCTTGTCTTTCTCGTTATGGATCCGGGATACAACAGTGAAAATCGCGAATTGATCGAGAATAATGCCAAGGCTCTCGGAATACCGGTAACGATATTTGAAAGCAATATTTTCGATGCGGTCGATACGATAGAAAAGAGCCCGTGTTATATATGTGCCAGAATGAGAAGGGGATATCTGTACAGTAAGGCAAAAGAACTCGGGTGCAATAAAATAGCACTGGGCCATCATTATGATGATGTCATTGAGACCATACTTATGGGGATGCTTCACGGAGCTCAGATACAGACTATGATGCCCAAACTTCACAGTACGAACTTTGAAGGGATGGAGCTTATCCGTCCCATGTACCTGATAAGGGAGACTGATATCTGCGCATGGCGTGATCACAATGATCTGCATTTTCTTCAATGTGCCTGCCATTTCACCGATACCTGTACAAGTTGCCACGAGGATGGCACCACCTCATCAAAAAGGCTGGAGATCAAGAAACTCATTGCTGAACTTAAGAAGGGTAATCCGTATATAGAGTCAAATATATTCAACAGCGTGGAAAACGTGAATCTTAACACGGTGATCTCATATAAGAAGGATGGAATAAGACACAACTTTCTTGAGGATTACTGAGTAATTCCAAACTATGAAAAGAATATGGACACTGCTAAGAAATTGACTACAACTGTCATGTCCCCAGATGGACAGACAAAAACACAAGAAACATCGGTTATGGAGATTAAATCTCTTCTCATCAAAGACACAACAAAAGAAGAGCGCGAGCGGATTGTCAAAGAATCCATGGACTGCGGAGGAGGATGTGAGAACTGCTCATCCTGCTGGCTTGGTGGCGGTTCTCCCTGGGATATATATCAGGATTATATTGATGGAAAGCGTGAGCTTAAAGAGATTAATGCCGAGTATATGGAACAGTACCGTCAGGGCAGGAATATTATGTGAAGTGTTGCTATGATTGATGCACCGAAGATTGATACATCCTCAGAGAATGAGCGTCGAATATTCATAAAAGAGAGATTGCACCTCTCCTTAAGGTTTCGGATGCATATCCCAAGGTAATTATCGCCAGGACTTTTCAACCGGAGTATCAACATGAAGGAATCCGGATAATAGATGCAGCTGAATGGCTGGAAGAAAAAGATAAACAACTAGCTCAACAAAAAGGAACGCCGTAATGAAACTTTATAGAGGAAGACCTGATAAAACTGATGGAAGACTGCCTAGAGAAGTTCGAACTTATGATTTTTTAGATGAACTGGGAATAGATTATCATAGGACGGGTCATGATTACAGTATCAAAGAACAGATAATTCATACCAATGTGTCGGCAACGACCAGAATACTTCCGAATACTATCAGCAGCAGGGAGATGTACTGGACGGGGCTGACTTTTTCTTTCATGAATACGCGGCCTCCGATCATGGAAAGCACGGGATATACGGCGAGTACGGGATCGGTCGAAATAGAATCGATAGCCATGGCATAACTGTAAAACACGATACCTATATTGTCAGTTACTGATCCGAGCAGTCTTGGAAGATTTTCCCTCTTCAGAGGGTGATATACATCGTGCTCCTTAACTAGCAGATATATCCAGCATCCAAGCGAAAAAATCGAGTATTCCATTCCGACAAGTATGATGCTGTCGCCTTCCGGCATTGCGTAACCGAAAGTGCTGTCCAGACAAATGCCGGAAACGACTGTCTCCATGGAATCGACCATGGCAAACAGAACCGGAAAGATCAGGGTTCCGAGTCCACGCCATTTCCAACTTATCTTTTTGTTCTCTGCGTCTGGATTTTCTCTGCGCCGGCCCTCGCTGTTCCGGGAATGTGCCAGTAATACAATACTGAACAGTATCACAAGCATTCCGATAGTCCGAAGAGGTGTCAGAAGTTCGGATATCGAACCGACACGTCCAAGCATCAGATATGTAGCTATCAGCATGATGGTGGATGTTCCGCCGCTTATTCCTTCAATGGGTGATTCGACGGTAACTTCGTTATATATGTATCCGTTGAAGGAAACGGTATTGATTATCGGATAGACGATCCCGAACAATGTCATCGGCCAGTATCTGACGGCACTTTCCCAGATGGAAAACGGTTCATCCCTTATTATCAGATATATCAACGAGATCACGAAAAAGACTATTCCCACAGAAATGGAATATTTGATATCCGTGTGCATTTCAGGCTCCTTATGGACACCGGCCTTGTAAATCAGGCTGGTTGCGGCCCATAGGAGTACGACAAGAACAATGAATACAAACCAGGTACTGTGCATAAAAAATTCTCTTTTCACATTGATGAGGATATTGTACCACAGAAACGCTATCTATCTTGCAACATTATGACAATTAAATGATAACACAGAGCATCTACTTCATTACGGGTAGATGCTTTCTTGCTTTTCTCCCAGGTCTATTTGGTGATAACAACAGAGATTCACAGAATATTCACAAAATATTAGCACTCAACACTTGACAGTGCTAACAAACGGGTGTATAACATAGTCAGAACAAAGGAACAGAGAAGATTCCGAAAACAGAATCCAAACACTCCTTCCCTTGCTCATGAAACTTAAAGGTTAGATATAGTTTATGAGAAGGAGGAATGACCTATGTTATTACCGAGTTTATTTGGAGAAAGTTTATTGGATGACTGGATGGATTTCCCGAAGCTTGAGATCCCCGATATCGACAAAAAGCTGTACGGAAAACACGCTGCGCACGTTATGAAGACGGATGTGCATGAAGATGAAAACGAGTATGAAGTCGATATCGATCTTCCGGGATTCAAGAAGGACGAGATCAAGCTCTCACTCGAGAACGGATATCTGTCGGTAGGTGCTCAGAAGGCAAGAGAAAACGACAAGAAGAACAGAAAAGGCAAAGTCATACGTCAGGAGCGTTACATGGGCTCCATGCAGAGAAGCTTCTATGTCGGCGAAGGAGTTACCGAAGAAGATATCAAAGCGAAGTTTGAAGACGGTGTATTGAAACTGGATATCCCGAAGAAGGAAGCAAAGCTTCCCGAAAAGAAGCTCATCGCCATCGAAGGATGATCATACCGAGTATCATCACAGGTCCGGTCCGCATCAGCGGGCCGGATTTTTATGTTTTGAAAAAACCGTTTATAAAAGCAGACGGAACGATGAACATCCATGACGTCCTCTGGGCGATCATTTTGACCAGAAAATAAAAAAAAGGCCACCACGAATAAATGAAAACACAGAGGAGTTCTTCCTATATTAGGATTTAATGTTCTTACTGCAAGGTTTTTGCGTACTGCAACGCTGCTTCTGCTGCGATCTTTCTTAGCTGCGCAAGCGTAAATTTTCCATTGTTTATTGTCAGCATATTTCTTAAATAAGTCGCATAGAAATCCATAAATGCCAGTCGTTTTGTTCCTGTAAGATAGGAAGGGCAGTCTTGGAGCATGAAGGTGAGGTTGCTGTTTCTTAAATCTAACTGTGTTTCTGAAGGTTCTGATGCCGTAAATCCGAATGAATGTGTGAGACCATTGTCAGTGCCATTCTCCCACGTCGGCAGTGAATATGCATCACGGAACAAATCAGAGTTCGAAGATGAACTATCTATGGATGATTCATGATTGATAGTTAAATTGGCTTCTTCTTCTGCAAACACAGGAAGTGCGATTGAAGTTGTTAGATAAGTTGTAAGTGTGAATAATGATAAAATCTTTTTAAGCATAGCATCGTCCTTTCATTTAAAACCTTCTTTAAAGTTCTTCAACATTAATCCGCGTGGGCAAGGACGTGTTCTGTTACGTCTACTGCTGCGAAAACAGGTGAGAATATCGAAACTGTTAAGTATGTAGTGATTGTGATCAGTTTGATACCACAGCATCATGTTCATGGATTCATTATATCATGATGTGACAGTTCGTACCAACGGATTTTTCATTATATGATCAGCCTTAATTCCGGCTACGTTTATTTTTCTGTTTCCAAAGCTTAATTTTGTTATAATACACAATAGATAAATAATACCATACTTTTCTTTTAACTGACGCGGTTGTGATGAGTCGCTCCCAATATAAATCAAATGAAAAATGTCCGGTGGTGGAAGAAATGATAAATGAAACGGTAATGAAACGGCTCTTTGTTATTATAATCGCACTTACAGCTCTGATAATAACAGGGTGTGAGTCGGTGATTGTGCCTGCAGTATCCGGAGGAGGGCAGGTGATGGATGGAGACGGGATGATGCGTTCGTTTGACTATACACAGATATCACAAGATGAAGCAAAGCGGATAATGGAGGAGGAAAACGATTACGTGATCGTTGATGTCCGCAGAGAAGATGAGTATGCCCAGGGGCACATACCCGGAGCGATCCTGATCCCAAATGAGAGCATAGGTGAATATGAGGCTCCCGAAGAGCTGACAGATGGCGATCAGATTATATTGGTTTATTGCCGGAGCGGAAGGCGAAGCAAAGAGGCAGCAGAGAAGCTGGCCAAGATGGGTTACTCTAGAGTATACGAGTTTGGCGGGATAATTGATTGGACCGGAGATGTTGTTACGGAAGATAAAAAAGATGACGATTAATATACCTGCCATGTGTGACGGTAACAAAAGATCATCCGGTAACGCAGGATACATGAGTGATATTTATACGGAAGCTGATCTGATGCAAAGAGGCTTCAAACCTTGTATTACAAGGAATGGAGCCTCGTTATTTTTCCGTATTCTTTTACATACTGAATTACATCTGTTTTCTTCCTGACTGTGTCAAGTACCGATGCATCCATCACACTCATCAGTTCTTCAAACCGAATCTGTCCCGCTCTTCGTATCTGTTTGAGATTCTCGGTATCTTTCAGTTTCCTCTGTGTTTCGCCTTTGGGATATCCCTGCCCAAATGGCTCCGAAAACAGTGCCTTTATCGTCTTTTTAAGATTATCATATCCTGTATAAGTGTACTCTTCACCTAATGGTAAAGATATCGCGTTTCCGTTATTGATCTGTGCAAATAAATACGCATCCTTTGGTGTCGGTGCATACCCGCAAATGACGCCGGGCATGCTGTTACAGGCAAGCATCATCCCCTGACCTGAAGAGCAGCCCGTGACAATAAAATCAACTGCTTCGCCTGCAAGTAACAATCCGACGAGTACTGAAATATCTATATATGAATATCTGTTGTTTTCCTCTTTTGTACAGCCAAAGTTTATAACCTCGGATCCCTTTGGTGCATACTTTGATACAGCATCATAGATCATCTGATTTTTTGCAGCTTGTGAACTTGCCTGGATAACTCCGATTTTCATTCTTCTCCCTCGTACATATTTGAAATACCAAGTCCCAAAGACAAAGTCAGCATGATTCCAAAACGGTTAAAACATCTTTGGGCGTTATTGCAAAAGTTGTTGCTCCATTTTCAATCAGGCAGTCCCTGTCGCGAAATCCCCACAGAACCGCAATACATGGAAGGCCCGAATTTCGTGCGGTCTGAAGATCGACTTCCGAATCTCCTACATAAACAGCCTCATCCCTTGAGACACCAAGTTCTGAAAGTGCGGCAAGTACGGTATCTGCGGCAGGTTTTCGGCTTATCCCTTCTTTTTCTCCGATAGCCACTGAGACGTATTCCGAGAAGAAGCGTTCATTGAGCTCTTTTACTGCGGAATCTATCTTGTTTGAGACGATAGCCATCCTATAACCTATTTCTTTAAGGATTTTCATAAGGTCGTAAATTCCGTCGTAAGGTTTTGTCTTATCAAGACAGTGTTTATCATAGTATTTGCGAAATACCGGTATCATTTCATCAAAAAGGGAATCCGGCGTACCCTCGGGAGCTGCGCAGCGCATTGCGTATCCTATCCCGTTTCCGAAGAATCTCCTGTATTCATCCATGCTCCGAGGCGGAAGATCAAACTGTAAAAAAACATGGTTTACCGCATCAGTAAGATCTTCAAGCGTATTAAGGACGGTCCCGTCCATGTCAAATATGACTGTACTTATCTTGTTCATCAGGATCCCTTTCAGACAAAAACATATGTGATACGGATTATATCAATATTCGTTGCTTGATATCAAGAGCAACACACGGAATCGTGGCGACTCAAAATAGTCGCCAAAAGTTCCCGATGGATGTGACGAGCTTCGTCAGTCTTTATCAAGTGCCATAGCTACAGCAGCGGTGAGCGGTAAGCCGCAGACAGTATACTGGAACAAGGGCACATCCCTTCCGTATGATGTCATGAAGCTGCTTCATGACAACCCGAATGTTACGCTTGTGTTCTCATATACATACCTGGGACAGAATTATACGGTAACGATCCCGGGATCAGCTGTTGTTGCAAACCCTGCGGTCCAGTGGTACGGCCCCGTATATCTGTATGCGCTGTATGGCAATAACAAAGCAGCCCTTTAGCCGTCACAGATACCTTCGGCAACGGGCACATATACGATAAAGCCGGGTATGGTCTTAAAGTATTAAATAAATAACGCCTTAGGACTATGGTCTTAAGGCGTTTTTAGTTCTTGCGTTCAAGGATGGGCTCGGAAGAGTGGAGCATACGGGACTTGAACCCCTCGCCGGGCGGCATCCGGCACTTCGTGCAGGATATCACCTGCAACATGTGTTGCAACACGTAAATTCTTGGCGGACAGATAACCGACATCATCATATATAGTTGTAAATACTGTGTGCAAGGGT
>Ga0310695_10008905_pt1 | contig 15321 bp, 9 predicted proteins | sample RumenRJG_04DNA_FD_203882 | JGI IMG/M metagenome (GOLD analysis project Ga0310695, IMG submission 203882) | Bovine rumen microbial communities from Lethbridge, Alberta, Canada - RJG_04 (v2) (version 2) | ecosystem: Host-associated > Mammals > Digestive system > Stomach > Rumen | place: Canada...
CTACACCCTTACCGCGACCTTTACCCCCGCAGACGGCTATGTCTTCACCGATAATACCGCTGCTAAGATCGGTACCTATCAGACAGATGTACCGTTTGATAACGTTCAGTTTACGGACGGCAAGATCGTTGCTACCACCTCCTTCACCACGGAGGCTGAACCCACCGAGGCTCCGACCGAGGCTCCCACTGAGGCTCCCACTGAGGCTCCTACCGAGGCTCCCACTGAGGCTCCCACTGAGGCTCCTACCGAGGCTCCTACCGAGGCTCCCACTGAGGCTCCGACCGAGGCTCCCACCGAAGCTCCCACCGAAGCTCCTGTTGAGGAAGACGTCTACATCGTAGCAGGCTCCGAGCCTGAGATCTTCGGCACCGGCTGGGACGGCACCAACGAAGCCAACAAGATGACCAAGCAGGAGAACGGCACCTACACCAAGGATTACACCGTTGACAAGGCTTATACCGCTGTTCAGCTCAAGGCTGTCAAGAACGGTTCCGAGTGGATCGGCGACGAGACCGGCAACAACGTGACCTTCAACCTCACAGGCCCCGGCACCTTTACGGTTACCTATGATCCCGAAGCGAATGTTACTTCCGTAAGCGGCGACATCGTAGAGATCATCGCTGAGCTTGATTACGAATTCGTAAATGCAGTCGGTAACGGCGAGGGCAACTGGCTGAACGGCGCTGCATGGGATCCTGCTTATGAAGTCAACAAAATGAACAAGGTTGCGGATGACGTTTGGGAGATCGAGTTCACCAACGTACCCGACGGCTTTGAGCGTCAGATCAAGTTTGCTATCGACGGCGCTTGGACCCACAACTTCGGCGGCGTGTTCACCGAGAGCGGCGTGGAGACCGAGGCTGTTTACAACGGCGACAACATCACCTTTGATACCGACGACGTTTGCACCGTTAAGGCACAGCTCGACCTGCGTGAATTCAACTTCGCCACCAAGGAAGGCGCCAAGTTCACCCTGACCATCGACTACGAAGGCGGCGACGAAGGCGGCATCTACGGCGATGTGGACGGCGACGGCGTTGTGACCGCACAGGATGCAACCAAGATCCAGAGAAGAGGCGTTGAGCTCGAAAAATTCGACGCAACGCAGGAAGCACTGGCTGACGTTAACGGCGACGGCAGAGTTTCGATTCTCGATGTAACCTGCATCCAGAGATATTTGGCTGAGATGACCGAGGGCATCGGCAAAACCGGTCAGAAGGCCTGAGATCACAGCAAATAGATTCTAAAGCACTTATTTGACCCTACAGAGTCGGCTCTTCGGAGCCGGCTCTTTTTTTGAGTTGAGCTTTAATACTGTTCTCTAATAAAATCCGTTAACATCTGTTGCGTTAAATTCGGAATCAAGCGCAGAAATCGTTAATAATGAAATCATCTTTCAAAAAAATCAGCCTGCTGATCTGTTTGATCGGCAGGCGATTTTCTATATCAATTTATTTGTACAACCGGACAAAAAAGCTGACAGCGCAATTTGCACACCTGAATGATGCGGTATTGCCTTACAAATTTTTCACTCTCCACTCAAATCCTTCCGCTCATCGGCACATACGGCACCACCGTGCCGCTGGCGAGCGACTTTGGCACGTCGATGATGCGCTGGTTGGAGGAGCCGCGGAATTGCAGGCTGATGTTATAGAGCGCCTGCACAAATTCGCCGTCCACGAGCACGTCGATCAGCGAGAGCATTTCGTCGGTCTCGGCGCAGCGTGCGCGGCTGTCGGCGAGCAGCTCCGTATCAAACAGATAGCCCGTGTAGCACCAGATGGTCTTTTGGGGAAACTGCGCCTTGACGCGCCGCAAAAACGGCAGCAGCGCCGCTTGGTTCTGCGGCTCAAACGGCTCGCCGCCCAGCAGCGACAATCCGTTGATATAGTCGGGCGCCAGCTCTTTGAGCAGCAGCGCCTCGGTCTCGGCGGTAAAGGGCTTGCCGAAGGAAAAGTCCCAGGTCTCCTTGTTGAAGCAGTTTTTGCAGTGGTGGGTACAGCCCGACACGAACAGCGACACGCGCACGCCCTCGCCGTTGGCAATATCAAAATTCTTTATTTCTCCGTAATTCATCCTTATTCACCATGCGAGAAAGGCTCCCTGCAACGGAAGCCCTTTCGCCTTATTTTATCAGAGATGCAGTACGCGTTCCCGAATCTCCTGTGTTCTTCCCTGGTTCCAGAACTGCGTGCCGATATAGCCGCAGGTCCTGCGCGCGACGTTCATCTTGTCCTGATCGCGGTTGCGGCAGTTGGGGCACTCCCAAACCAGCTTGCCGTCCTCCTCGACGATCCGGATCTCGCCGTCGTAGCCGCACACCTGGCAGTAGTCGCTCTTGGTGTTCAGCTCCGCATACATAATGTTTTCGTAGATAAACTTCATCACCTGCAAAACGGCCGGCAGATTCTGCTGCATGTTCGGCACCTCCACATAGCTGATGGCGCCGCCGGGCGAGAGTGCCTGGAACTCGCTTTCGAGCTTGAGCTTGTCAAACGCCGAGATGTTCTCGGTGACGTGCACATGGTAGCTGTTGGTGATGTAGTTGCGGTCGGTCACGCCCTTGATGATGCCAAAGCGCTTTTGCAGGCACTTGGCAAATTTGTAGGTCGTGCTCTCAAGCGGCGTGCCGTAGATGCTGTAGTCGATGTTCTCGGCTGCCTTCCACTTGGCGCAGTAGGCGTTGAGCTGCTTCATGATCTCCAGACCGAGCGCCTTGCCCTCTTCCTCGGTGAGCTTTTTGCCGATCAGGCTGTAAACGCACTCCCACAGTCCGGCATAGCCGAGCGAAATGGTGGAATAGCCGCCGTAGAGCAGCGGGTCGATCGTCTCGCCCTTTTTGAGACGCGCCAACGCGCCGTACTGCCACAAAATCGGCGCCGCGTCGGACAGGGTGCCCTTGAGACGCTCGTGACGTGCCTGCAAAGCGCGGTGACAAAGCTCCATGCGCTCGTCAAAGATCTGCCAGAATTTGGTCATGTCGCGGTTCGCGGACAAGCCGATGTCCACGAGGTTGACCGTGACAACACCCTGGTTGAAGCGGCCGTAATATTTGTGCTTGCCCGGCACATAGTTGAGCGCGTGCGCGATGTTGCCCACGCCGGCGTCGGTAAAGCGGTCGGGCGTCAAAAAGCTGCGGCAGCCCATGCAGGTGTAGACGTCGCCCTTGAGCTCGAGCATCACCTTTTCGGAGATATAGTCGGGCACCATGCGCTTGGCGGTACACTTTGCCGCCAGCTCGGTGAGGTACCAATACTTGCTGTCCTCGTGAACGTTGTCCTCCTCCAGCACATAGATCAGCTTGGGGAACGCCGGCGTGATCCACACGCCCGCCTCGTTCTTGACGCCGATGTAGCGCTGCTTGAGGGTCTCCTCGATGATCAGGGCAAGGTCCGCCTTTTGCTGCTCGTTTTCGGCTTCGTTGAGGTACATATACACCGTGACGAACGGCGCCTGTCCGTTGGTGGTCAGCAGGGTGACGACCTGATACTGGATCGTCTGCACGCCGCGGTTGACCTCCTTGCGCAGACGTTCCTCCACGATGGCGCTCAGCTTTTCTTCGCTGACCTCCACGCCCATCTCCTCGATCTCGGCAAGGGTCTCCTTGCGGAGCTTTTCGCGCGAGACCTGCACAAACGGCGCCAGATGGGTCAGGCTGATGCTCTGACCGCCGTACTGGTTGCTCGCCACCTGCGCGATGATCTGGGTCGCAATGTTGCAGGCGGTCGAAAAGCTGTGGGGCTTTTCGATCAGCGTGTCGCTGATGACGGTGCCGTTTTGGAGCATATCCTCGAGGTTGACGAGGTCGCAGTTGTGCATATGCTGGGCAAAATAATCGGAATCGTGAAAATGGATCAAGCCCTGCTTGTCAGCCTCCACGATGTCGGGAGAGAGCAGCATTCTGCGCGTCAGGTCGCGGCTGACCTCGCCTGCCATGTAGTCGCGCTGTACGCTGTTGACGGTCGGGTTCTTGTTGGAATTTTCCTGTTTTACTTCTTCGTTGTTGCATTCGATCAGCGAAAGAATGCGGTTGTCGGTGGTGTTCGCCTTGCGGATCAGGGAGCGGTTGTAGCGGTAGCGTACATAGCGGCGCGCCAGCTCAAAGGCGCCCTTTGCCATCAGCTGATCCTCCACCATGTCCTGTATCTCCTCAACGGACACGGCGCGCTTGATCTTGTTGCATTTATACTCCACATAATCGGCGATGTCGATGATCTGTTCATCGGTGAGAAACGGCGTGTCGGATGAATTGTTCGCCTTGCGGACGGCGTTGATGATCTTGTCAACGTTGAATGTCTCTTCCGAACCGTTTCGCTTAATGATCTTCATGGTTCTGACCTTCCTTTATCACGTTAATTTCGTTAAAATCATTTTAGAACGGTTCTGTGACCGTGCGAGATTTATTATACATCATCTGTGCGAAAAATGCAAGCCCTTTTTGAGCCAACAACACAATATATAGTGCTCTAAAAAAGAAATTAACACATGATATTGGAATTTTGTAACCGCTTGACAAAAGCTTGACACACCTCGAAAACGGCGTAGCCATGCGGTTTTTGGGGTGTGTCGTCCAAAATCTGACAGCGCGGGGGCTGTCAAACCTGATGAAATTTTCAGTGCCGGAAATTTATTTGCGGATCTTTCGGGACACTATATCCTGTGGTGCTCCGCCGCTGCGCACACTATTTTCGATCGCCGCTCCTGCGTGAAAAGACACAGCCGCAGTAATTTTGGCGATAGAGGTCGTATTCGCGTGAGAGCTCGATGGAGCGCTTGTAGCCCTCGCGTTTCTTAAAGTCGCTCCACAGCCACGGCACGCCGTATGCTGCGCCCATCTCGGCGCCGATCTCGTTGAGCAGCGCGGCGTTTTTGAGCGGACTGATGGTCAGGGTGGTGGTAAAGTAGTCAAAGCCCAGCTCCTTTGCCTTTTGGGCGGTCGCCCTGAGCCGCAGCCGAAAGCACTCCCGACACCGCAAGCCGCCCTCCGGCTCCTGCTCCAAGCCCTTGACCGCGGCAAAAAACTCCTCGGGATGGTAGGCGCTCTCGGTGAGCCTGACGGGATGCTTGAATTCCTTTAGAGAGAGGAACCGTTTTTCCTCGCGCAGCCGGTATGCATATTCCTCTTTGATCGAGATATTCGGATTGTAGTAGTAGACCGTGATGTCAAAATAGTCGGAAAGATATTCGAGGCAGTAGCTCGAGCACGGCGCGCAGCAGACGTGCAGCAGCAGCTTGGGCACCTCACCGGCTCGTTGGTGCTGCGCGATCACGCGGTCGAGCTCCTTTTGATAATTCATCTTGTTCATAGGCGCACCAAATATGCCAGCAGCTCGGCTGCCGTGTCGGCAACAAAGGGAGCGCCCGCGTTTTGCAGCTCCGCCTTGCCGCGAAAGCCCCAGCTCACGCCTGCCATCTGCATGCCGCCGTTTTGCGCGGTGAACACGTCTACGTCGCTGTCGCCGACATAGACGCATGACTCCGGCTCTGCGCCGTGCAGCGCCAATATCGCATGCAGCGCGGCGCCGTCGGGCTTGCAGGGAAACCCGGGCTTTTGACCCCACGCCTCGGCAAAGGTGTGGTGCGGAAATGCTTTTTGCAGGATCCTGCCGACAAACTCGTCCGGCTTGTTGGAGAGCACCGCCGTCAAAATGCCGTGCGCCGCCAAGCCGTCGAGCAGCGCGCCGCAGCCCGGATAAGCCGCGGTGTTGTCGTGACAGTGGAGGGCGTATTCTCTGTTGAATACCTCCGTTACCCGATCGAATTTTTCGCTGTCGTCAGCCGCATCGCCCATGGCACGCCTGACGAGCATCGTCCTGCCGTTGCCGACAAAGGTGCGGTAGCGCTCCACCGGATGCGCAGGCAGACCGACGGCGCGCAGACCTCTATTGACATTGAGCGCCAAGTCGGTCAGCGAATCGACCAGCGTGCCGTCGAGGTCGAAGATCACCATTTTAATCATCAGTTCAGCCCCTTTTCCATCTGAAAGAGGATCGCGCGGCAGGGCGCTGCCTCCAGACCGCCGAGCTTGACGGGAAAGGCGCAGAGGTCATATTCGCCGTCGTCCACCGCGTCGAGATCCAAATTTTCGAGCACCACGATACCGGCACGCGCCAGCTCGCGGTGCGGCTTGACCTCGTCATAGGCAGGCGCAATGGAATCGGCGTCGGTGCCGACCAGCACCACCTTGCTCTCCGCCAGCACAATGGCGGCGGAGTGCGACAAAAACGTCTTGCCGTTACCGTGAAAAAGGACCCTGCGCTTGCAGTAGGGCAGCAAGCGCTCCATATCGTTGCCGGTCAAAATGCCCTCCACGCTGATGACCGTGCACTTGCCGTAGAAGGTGTTGAGCCGCATATCGTCCACCGGACTGCCCTCCTCCCAAAAATGGAGCGGCGCGTCGATATGCGTACCGGCGTGGACGCACATCGAAACAGCGGACAGGTTGTATTCGTCCCCGTTCTCCATGCTCCGAACCGCCGTCACCTCGGTTTCGGGGTCGCCCTCATACACAGGCGTCGTCAGCGTATCGCGTGAAATATCGTGAATGATCATACCATTTCCCCCTTTTCTATATATTATTGTAGCACACGCCGGAGGATTTTGCAAGGCAAGCGTGACGCTTGATCCAATCCGCGAATCGGACGTTTGAATAATAGATTACCGCCATCGCCGCGCTATAAAAAGCAATAACGACCGCTGTCGGCAGCGTGACGCTGCACCCGGTCCGCGAATCGGACGATTGATAGTTCGGTTACCTGCAAAGCCGCGTGATAAAAGGCTACGTGGGTTTATACTGACCTCAGAAAAAAGTAGGCAATTTGAGTTTAGTATTAGATAACGTTCAGGTGTAGGCGTGCATGGTGTCACGCTGTGCTGTCTGAACGGTTTTGCCGTTGAAAACGGCGGCGCACTTTTCGAAAACGTTGCCGTCAAAAAAGAAGGATCATACGATCACCGAACCGCCACTGGGGTTGGTGTTAGCTTGGAGTAACTGGTCAAAAAGGGGAGAATGTCTGAAAATTATGCAGACAAAATAAAATGCACGTTTCTTTTTTCGGCTCCGTGCTTATACTGTATAATGACAAATTTGAGAGGAGTATGAAACATGAAGCTCGGCAAAGCGGTTGTCAAAGGCCGCGTTTTGATTTTGGTTGTCGCGCTGTTGCTGCTGATCCCGTCGGTTTTCGGCATGATTTTCACGCGCGTCAACTACGACATGCTCAACTACCTGCCCGACACCCTCGACACGGTCAAGGGACAGAAGTATATGCTGGAGGATTTTGGCAAGGGCGCGTTTTCATTTTTGATTTTTGAGGATATGGACGACAGGCAAATCAGCGCTGTCGCCGACGAGATCAAGGAGGTTGACCACGTTGCCGACGTGCTCGCCTACAGTGACGTCACGGGCGGCTCCGTTCCGGCGGAGCTGCTGCCGGACGACGTCTATCATGCCTTTAACGCCGACAGCGACACGCTGGTGGCGGTGTTCTTTGACACCTCCGGCTCCGCGGACGAAACCATGGACGCTATCGGAAAAATCCGCGCGATAGCCGGAAAAAACTGTCTGGTTTCGGGCATTTCCGCCATGGTGACCGACCTGCGCGATCTGTGCGAGCGCGAGGAAGCGGTGTATGTCGCCATCGCGGTGGTGCTTGCCGTCGCGGCAATGCTGCTGTTTTTGGACAACTGGCTGATCCCGTTTGTGTTTCTCGCCGGGATCGGCATTTCGATTTTGCTCAATCTCGGCTCCAACTTCTTTTTGGGCGAGATCTCTTACATCACCAAGGCGCTTTCGGCGGTGCTGCAGCTGGCTGTTACCATGGACTATTCCATCTTTTTGTGGCACAGCTACGGCGAACACAAGCAGCACTGCGCCGACCACGAGGAGGCGATGGCGCTTGCCATCAAGGAGACCTTTGCCTCGGTCATCGGCAGCTCCGTCACCACCGTGGCAGGCTTTATCGCGCTCTGCTTCATGACCTTTACGCTCGGCCGCGACCTCGGCATCGTCATGGCAAAGGGCGTGCTGCTGGGTGTGCTCGGCTGTGTGACCGTGCTGCCTGCCATGATTCTGGTGCTCGACAAGCCGCTCGCCAAGACCATGCACCGGTCGCTGATTCCGCCGGCAAAAAAGCTCGCGTCGGGCGTGGTCAAAATTTTTCCCGTCTTTTTGATACTCTTTGCCGCGCTGGCGGCGCCTGCCTACTACGGCTACAGCAAGACGAACGAGGAGGTCTACTACGACCTGTCGCGCAGTCTGCCGGAGGATATGCCCAACGTGATTGCCAACAGCAAGCTGGAAAAGGAGTTTGCCATGGGCAGCACCCACATGGTGCTGGTCAACGCCAAGCTGCCGTCCGGCGACGTGCGGCGTATGCAGGAGGAATTTAAGCAGACCGACGGCATCAAGTTCTGCATCGGTCTCGAAAGCCTTGTCGGCTCCTCCGTTCCCGAGGAGATGATCCCCGAATCGGTTTCGGGCATTCTCAAAAGCGACCGCTGGGAGCTGATGCTGCTCAGCTCAGAATACCGCACCGCGACCGACGAGATGGGCAGGCAGGTCAGGGCGCTCAATCAAATCATCAAAAAATATGACCCCGACGGTCTGCTGGTCGGCGAGGCGGCCTGCACCAACGACCTGATCAATATCACCTCGGTGGACTTTGCGACCGTCAACACCATCTCGATCGTCGCGATCTTCATCATTATCGCGCTGGTCGAAAAGAGCCTTTCGCTGCCCGTCATTCTGGTGGCGGTCATCGAGCTGGCGATCTTTATCAACCTCGGTCTGCCGCATTATTTGGGCGAATCGCTGCCCTTTATCGCGCCGATCTGCATCAGCACGATCCAGCTCGGCGCCACGGTGGACTACGCGATTTTGATGACGACGCGCTACAAACAGGAGCGCTCGCTCGGCAACGACAAAAAAGAAGCCGTCAAGACCGCGCTTGCCGCCTCGCTCCCGTCCGTCATCGTCAGCGCTATGGGACTTTTTGCGGCGACCGTCGGCGTGGCAGTCTATTCCGAGGTGGACATGATCAGCTCGCTCTGCGCACTCATGGCGCGCGGCGCGCTCATCAGCCTGTTCTGCGTGGCGGTGTTCCTGCCTGCCATGTTCATGCTGTTTGACAAGCTGATCGGCATGACCACCATCGGCTTCAAAAAAGGAAAAACGAAAACGGAGGGTTAACAGTTGAAAAAATCTCAGCAGATCAAGTGGATAAAAAAACATCTTCCCAAGGTTCTCTCAGCGGCCATGACCATGACGATTCTCTGCTGCACCGTCGGCGTCACGGCATATTCCGCCGGTGTGGAGAAAAACGCGCCTGCGGCAGCCGCTGCGGCGACAGAAACGGCGCCCAAGGCAAAAACAGCGGACGCGGCAGCCGACAGCAAGCGGTTCTCCAAGGAGGAGACCGTCTATGTGATCGCCGGAGCCGACGGCACGCCGCAAAAGGTGATCGTCAGCGACTGGATAAAGAATCCGCAAAAGGCAAAAACCATCGCCGACAAGAGCGATTTGAAGGATATTGAGAACACAAAGGGCGACGAAACCTACACCATCAACGAGAATAAGCTGGTGGAATGGGGCGCCGACGGAAACGATATTTATTACAAGGGCACCTCCTCCGAACAGCTGCCGGTCGGCGTTTCGATCCGCTATGAGCTGGACGGTGCTCCGATCGCGCCAAAGGATCTGGGCGGCAAAAGCGGCAAGCTCAAAATGACCTTTAGCTACACCAACCGTCAGGCGGAGGAAGTGACGATCAACGGCAAAAAAGAGAAGATATATGTGCCCTTTGTCATGCTCACGGGCATGATGCTCGACAACGAAAAGGTCGGCAATGTCACCGTCTCCAACGGCAAGGTGATCAACGACGGCAGCCGCACCTATGTGGCAGGCTTTGCGCTGCCGGGCATGCAGGCGTCCCTCGGACTGGACAAGGACAAGATCAAGCTCCCCGACACCGTGGAGGTCACCGCCGACGTCAAGGACTTTGAGCTGGCGACCACGCTGACCGTCGCCGCCAATCAGGTGTTCAACGACATCGACACCGCCAAGCTCGACAAAAAGACGGACGAGTTGAAAAAAAAGCTCGGCGAGCTGACCGACGGCGTGAATAAGCTGGCGGACGGCACCTCGCAGCTCTACAGCGGACTGAGCACGCTCCTCGACAAATCCGGCGAGCTGATTGACGGCGTAAAGGAGCTCTACAGCGGAGCGGAGCAGCTAAAGGACGGCAGCGCGGCGCTTGCCAAGGGTGCAGGCGACCTGTCCGACGGCGCCGAAAAGCTTGACGGCGGTGTGGCGGCGCTGCAAAGCGGTGCAGGCAAGCTGCAAAGCGGCGCAGGCGATTTGGCTGGCGGCGCCGGTCAGCTCGACGACGGCGTGGCAACCCTGCAGGGCTACATCGGCACCCTCGCAGGCGGTCTGAGCCAAATCTCCGCCAACAGCGCTGCACTGGTGAGCGGTGCGCGTCAGGTGTTCCAAACCCTGCTCGCCGAGGCTGACAAGCAGATTGCGGCAGCCGGACTGAGTGCGGATTCGCTGACCATCGACGGCTACGCCGACACGCTGAACGCGCTGACAGAACAGCTCAGCGACGAAAACGCGCAGAAGCTCGTCTATCAGACAGCGTACAAAACCGTCAGCGCGACCGTCAACAGCCAGCGCGGCGTGATTCGTCAGGCGGTTGAGGCGCAGGTCAAAAAGCAGGTGACCGACGGCGTTTTGGCGGCGGCAGGTCTCGGACTGGACAGCGACAGCTACGACGCGGCAGTCGCGGCAGGTCAGGTGTCCGAGGAGGTGCAGATGCAGGTCAGCGGCGCGATCGCGTCACAGATGGCAAACATGGACGAAACCATTGACGCCGAGACCGACGCGCAGACTGCCGCGCTTATCGAAACCAATATGCAGAGCGACGAGGTGCAGGCGCAGATTGCCGAGGGCGTCCAAAAGGCGGCAGGCGGCAGACAATCGCTGCAGGCGCTCAAGGCGCAGCTCGACAGCTACAGCGGCTTTTATTACGGCGTCATCAGCTACACCGACGGCGTCAATCAGGCAAACGCCGGTGCGCAGGAGATTCTCGGCGGCACCGTTTCGCTCAAGGACGGCGCGCAGTCGCTTGCCGACGGAGCCGGTCAGCTCAAGGGCGGCACCAAGGAGCTGAAAAGCGGCGCCGATACGCTCAAGGCCGGTTCTGCGCAGCTGAAGGACGGCGCAGACGCTCTGCACAGCGGTGCGGTCACCCTCGACGGCGGCATGCTGCAGCTCTATAACGGGATCGGCACGCTCAACAGCGGCGCCGGTGCGCTGCTTGACGGCGTGACGCAGCTTAAAAACGGCGCGCAGCAGCTCGACGCCGGTATGCAAAAGCTGAAAAAAGAGGGCGTGGACGCGCTTGTCAAGGCGGCAGAAGGCGACCTCACATCGCTTGCGGACAGAGCCAAGGCGATGATCCGGGCTTCCAAAAAGTATCAGAGCTTCAGCGGTCTCGGCGACAACACCGACGGCAAGGTGGACTTCATCTTCAAAACCGACGCCGTCAAAAAAGAGAAATAATAGAATGATACTACCGGCGCAGGGCGAAAAATCTTGCGCCGGAAAAATTTTTTACTTAAAAATGATTGCATTTTAGAAAAATATATAGTATAATAGTTACTACTGTAAGTCTGTACACCAATATTTGCAAGGAGGTGCTGCGATGAATTGTCCCAAGTGTAACAAGAACATCGACGGTAATTATACCTTCTGCCCGCATTGCGGTGAGACGCTGGGTCCGGATGTGATCCTCGACAGAGATTTCCTGTTCGAAGAAACAGAGACAGAGACCGTTGCATCTCAGCGCAATAAGCACCATTTCAGAAGGAAAAACGGCTCCAAAATATATTTGATTGCTAATGGTGTTTTGATTGCGTGCATCGGCGCAATCGCTTTTTGGGTACTGACCCATCAGAGCAAGATCCTTACACCGCTTTATACATCATCGCCCGAGGCGACGCAGACGACCGTCACGCCGGCTATGCAGGCGGCAGCTGCGGTCGAAGCCACCAAGGCGACCTCTTCGCGCTCGACCACCGCGCCGACCACGATCGCCGTGTCCACCGCACCGGTGACCACCGCCCCGACAACCACCGTTCCGGTGACCACCACACCGGTGACGACCTCTCCGGCGACGACCGCCGCTGCCACCACAGTGGCGCCCACGCGGTCCTCCTCCGGCTCCAACACTTCCTATTATGATTACGGGAACGGCTCCTGGAACGGCGGATACACCACACAAACCGTGTACTTTGACAACAACGCCTACAACTGGTCGCAGGTCACCTGCTACATCTATACCACTGTCACCACCGGCAACGGCACCTCGACTCCCGTGCTTGTGGCGAGCACGCCCATGACAAGGGGCACCAACAACGTCTATGCCTACACGATCCCCAACGGTCTGACGAACGCGCAGTGCGTTTTTGCCGAGCATGACAGCTCCACCGACCGCCGCATTCCGCCGGCGGACAAAGCCGCCCTGCCGCTCAACGGCAAATCCATGATCCTCAAAGCCGATTCGGTTTGGGAGGAGTACGGTCATACGCCTGCCACCGGACCGGTCGTTCCGACTGAATTGACCGATCCGACGCCGATCGTGCCGACCGAGCTCACAGACCCGATCATTCCGACCGAGCTCACCGAGCCGACGGAGCCGACAGAGCTCACCGAGCCGACCGAGCTGACAAAGCCGACCGAGCCGACCAAGCCCACCGAACCGACGCAGCCTACCGAGCCGACAAAGCCCACCGAACCGCCCATCAAGGTTCTGGTCGGCGACGTCGATCTGGACGGCAGAGTCGCCATCAAGGACGCTACGCTGATCCAGATGTATCTGGCATCCATGTATGACTTCACCGACGAAGCACTGCTTGCGGCTGACGTCAACCAGGATAAGGTCGTCAACATCCATGACATCACCATGCTGCAGCACTATCTTGCAGGCTTCAGCGATACCGGCAACTACTGCGGCACATATACGGACGGCACGGAGCCTCCTACCACTCATTCGAGCGAATCGACCGGATCGGCGCTGCCCGTAGCCGAAGGCAACTACTTCTTCTTTAAGAATACCGACGGCTGGGACAAGGTGTATGCGCACATGTGGAACAGCAGCACCTATGAGAGCACGGAGTGGTACGTCAAGCAGATGATCAACCTCGGCAACGGCGTGTGGTATGTGGAGACATCCGACAGCTACAACATGGTCGTGTTCAACAACGGCGACCTGCTGCAAACCAAGGACACCTTTATGCCCGGCGCAGGCTGGATCTACGATAACGGCAACTGGAGCCGTTACGTCGATACCACGGTTCCCTCCGTCACCTCTCCCGCCACCGAGCCTACCACGGTTCCGTCAAGCGACAGCGTCACCCTGGATCCCGGCGTTTACAACACCGGCGACGAGGTTTGGCTCGCATGGACGTGGGGCAAAGACAGCGGCAAATGGGTCATGGGTGAGCAGGACGATTCCGGCTATGTGTTCCATGACGTGGACGAAAGCATCATCTTTGTCAGAATGAACAGTGACGATGCAGACTGGAGCAACGTTTGGGATCAGACCGACGGTCTGACCACACAGCTTGGCGGCACCTACACCCTCAAGGAATGGGACGACGGCGCCCGTATGAACGGCTCGTGGTGATCCGCTCCGTCATCCAAAGCAAAGCAATCAGATAGAGACTCCCTCGATTTGTCGGGGGAGTTTTTGTTTGAGTTTAGTATTATACCGCAGAAGTTGACGGAGAAAGCCTAAAACGATTGCAATTTTGAAAAGAATATAGTATAATATCTATCGGGTAGCTCTGCACAACCGTTGGAGATACCCTGTTAAGAATCAATTATTACAAGGAGGTTCCCGGATGAATTGTCCCAAATGCCATCAGCACGTTGATGACGATTTATCTTTCTGTACGCATTGCGGTGAACCGGTGAAATCCGGCTTGAATATTGACGCCGACCTGGTGTTTAGCGAAAAAGAAGCGCCGCCAACCGATCAAAGGAACGGCGCCAAGATCGTGCTGATCATCATTGCCGTGCTGATCGTGTGTGTAGGCGCCGTCGCTGTTTTTGTGGTGATGCGTCAAAACGACCATGCGTCATCCGCTCAGGCACAGGCAACGACGACGCAGGAAGCGAGCGGCGCCGCCACGGGAGCCGCGACCGAAAGCGGCAATGCGGATATAAAGACGATTGAAGTGCCGACCATCGCGCCGCCGGAGACCTTTGTGCCGGAGACCACCATACCAGAGACAACGGTGCAGCCGACCACAGCTGCTCCCACCATGGAGGATATGCTCGAGGATTATGCGCGTTCCTCCGGTATGGTGGAGATACTGAGACAGGCGGCGGATGCGAACACGACCATCTCCGTCAAAGGAGAAGAAAACGCGCTGCGTGCGCGTTACCGCGTCAATTTGGATTCCACCGCAGGCGAGAACAACGAGTATTTTGAGACGCTTCCCGACGCCTACGATGCTCTCTGCGCCCAGCTCGACGGCACCGTCTATGATATGAACCAGCAGGACGGCATCAGCAACGCGGTGCTGGAGATCTATGTGTTTGACAACAGCGGCAGACAGGTGTACAGAAACACCGTTGATTGACCTATTTGACAGGAGGCAGTGTAATGAATTGTCCGAATTGCAACAATCCCTTGCAGCCGCACCAGCGCTTTTGTCCGGCATGCGGCACCCGTGTAGAGGCGCTGACAAGCGATGCACAGCAGACGGCTGAACAGTGGCAGCCGCAGGAGGTACAGCCTGAGCCGCAACAGGCGGAGTGGCAGCCGCAGGAGGTACAGCCCGAGCCGCAGCAGGCAGAGTGGCGTCCGCAGAGCGTGCAGCCCGAGCCGCAGCAGGCGGAGTGGCGTCCGCAGGAGGTACAGCCCGAGCCGCAGCAGGCGGAGTGGCGTCCGCAGAGCGTACAGCCCGAGCCGCAGCAGGCGGAGTGGCGTCCGCAGGAGGTACAGCCCGAGCCGCAGCAGGCGGAGTGGCAGCCGCAGAGCGTACAGCCCGAGCCGCAACAGGCGGAGTGGCAGCCGCAGAGCGTGCAGCCCGAGCCGCCGTATGCACAGCCGCAGGAGCCGGTATGGCAGCCGCAACAGGCACAGCCGCAGCAGCCGCAGGCTAAACGACCGCAGCAGCCATCGTATCAGCCGCCGCAGAGCGGACAAACCGACCGGTATGCGGCGCAGTTCCAACAGTATCAGCAGCCCTCACGCTTCGCCAATCCCAAGCATGCGCAGGGCAGCAGTGTCGTGTTCCCGAAGGGCA
>Ga0310695_10008906_pt1 | contig 15320 bp, 13 predicted proteins | sample RumenRJG_04DNA_FD_203882 | JGI IMG/M metagenome (GOLD analysis project Ga0310695, IMG submission 203882) | Bovine rumen microbial communities from Lethbridge, Alberta, Canada - RJG_04 (v2) (version 2) | ecosystem: Host-associated > Mammals > Digestive system > Stomach > Rumen | place: Canada...
TCTGCCGTCACGCTGTTCAGTACATGGGCGGCTACGGCTACTGCCGTGAGTACGGCGTAGAGCGCAAGCTCCGCGACGTCAAGATCACCGAGATCTACGAGGGCACATCCGAAGTCATGAAGATGGTTATGTCCGGCTCCATGCTCCGCTAATCATCGAGATTAATGGTTTGGCAGATAAAAACACCATTCGGTATGTGACAGCTGCGTAATCTGCTGAAAGCATTATCTAAAAAAGCCTCTGTGTCTTTGACAGGCACAGAGGCTTTTTCATGCTGTTTTATATGTTTCATGCTGTTTTATAATATTTTTTGCTTGTTTTACGTCGTTTTACGCGGTGTGCGGCCTTTTGGCAGTCCGCTCGTTATAGAGTGTTTCGAACTCTCTGAGTTTGCGGATTTCCGCATCGGTCAGGTCTTTGGGGACCTGGATCTGGACGGTGACATAGAGGTCCCCGGGCTGGGCAGTGCTCTTTTCGGCACGGATCCCTTTGCCGCGGATGCGGATCTTCCTGCCTGCATCCGTTCCTTTGGGGATCTTGCAGGCAATCTTTTTGCCGTTGGGCATGCGGACCTCCGCCTCGCCGCCGAGGACGGCTGTCATAAAGGGAACATTTGCGGTCGCATAGATGTCCTGCCCTTTCCGGGTGAATTCTCTGCTCTCCTGCACCGTTACCTTGAGAAGCAGATCACCCTTGCGGCTGCCGTCGGCAGAGACATTTCCCTTGCCGCGCAGACGCACGGATTTGCCGCTGTCAATGCCGGCAGGGATGTGGACACGCAGTGTCTGTGTGCCGCTTCCGTCGGCTTTCTGCAGGCGGATATCGCGGTCACATCCCGTCACGGCCTCCTCAAAGGAAATGGTGACCGGAAACTCCGCGTCCAGGTTTTCCGACGCGCCCCAGGAGCCGTCTCCTCCGGTGAATCCCCGGAAATCGCCGTAACCTGCGCCGGCATTACCGCCGCCATTACTGAACCCTCCGTTTGCGGAGCTGCTGTAGCTGCGGAATCTGCTTGCTCCGGAGCCATTGCCGGAGCTGCTGCCCTTATAGTTATTATAGCCTGCACTTCCTGCCGCGCCCGCATTCCTGAAAAGCTGCTCGAAAATACTGCTGTAATCTTCTCCGTCTCCGCCCTCAAAATGGAAGCTGGTATAGCTGCCGTCTTTTCCGCGGAAAACGCCGGATCTTCCGTTTTTGCCTGTCCCGCTAAAGCCCTGGAATCCCTCAAAGCCTTCAAAGCCTCCGAAACCGCCGCTTCCTCCAGCTCCTCCAGTTCCGAAACCGCCTCCGAAACCGCCGAAGCCGGCCTTCCTGGCCTCTTCCATACGCTTTGCGTATTCTTTGGGGTCCATACCGCTCTCAAAAGCGGCATAGCCGTACTCGTCATAGATTTTTCTCTTCTCCTGATCTCCGAGGATCGAATTTGCTTCCGAAATATCCTTGAATTTCTTCTCAGCTTCCGCATTCCCCGCGTTGGAATCCGGATGATATTTCTTCGCCAGCTTTCTGTAAGCTTTTTTGATCTGTGATGCATCCGCGTCACGCTTTACGCCGAGAATCGCGTACAGATCCTTTTCATTTGGTTTTCTATATGTTGCTGCCATTATTCTCACCCCCTTTCTTTTTGGGGAAATGGTGAAGTCTCTTTTTTTATGTCTTTAAAATCCCGGACATTTTTAAATATTAGACCTTTTTATTTAAATGCCTTAACAGTTTTAAATTCCTCAACAGTTATAGATTCCTTAACAGTACAAATCCGGCAGACAGAGCCTGCCGTAGGATTATTTTATTTGTTATATATATTATATAACACCTACCGTCAGAGTAGTCAAGTGTTTCATGAAAGAAATAATATCGGGGACAGGCATGATGCAGCAATGGTGGGTAAAAAAAGCGTTGCCGGCATAATGCGGCAGCGCCTGTATTCCGGATGAATGTTACGGGTGATCGTTCCGGATAAATGTTAAGAATGAATGTTACGGATGAATATCATGCCCCGGCATACTCCCGGACCAGCTGCAGGAGAATCTCCACACATGTGTCCATTTCTTCGGCGACAGCGTATTCATAAAAACCGTGGTATGCATAGCCTCCTGTGCCGAGATTGGGGCAGGGCAGTCCCCTGAAAGAAAGCTGGGCTCCGTCGGTACCGCCGCGCACAGGCCGGGAGGAAGGCGTAAGTCCCGATGCCTGAATCGCTTTTCGGGCAGCATCGATGACTTCGGGATAGTCTGCCATTACCTCTGCCATATTGCGGTACTGGTCTTTGATCACGCAGGTCACGGTTCCGTCACCGTACTTTTCATTGAGGGCACGGGCGATTTCCTGCATTTTTTGTTTTCTCTCTGCGATCTTTGCCGCGTCGTGGTCGCGCAGAATGTAATCTGCAGATGCTTCCGAAACACTTCCGCAGGCGCCGGTCAGGTGATAAAAGCCTTCGCGGTCCTGAGTTTTCTCGGGCACTTCCTGGTCCGGAAGCATGGCATTTGCCTCCATGATTACCTTCATGGCATTGATCATCTTCCCCCTGGCATCGCCTGGATGGACCGAAATACCATGTGCCGTCAGCCTGGCTGCAGCCGCATTGAAGGTCTCATACTCAATCTCGCCGGGGACAGAGCCGTCCACCGTATAGGCGAGATCTGCCCCGAATTTTTTCAGGTCCAGAAGGGCCGCCCCATGGCCTATTTCTTCATCGGGCGTGAAGCAGACACAGATTTTCCCATGGGGGATCCCATCATTGATCAGGCGCTCGCACAGGGTCATGATCTCCGCGATACCGGCCTTGTCATCCGCACCCAGTACCGATGTTCCGTCTGTAGTCAGGATCGTCTTTCCAAGGCATTCCTTCAAATGGGGAAAAGCCTGCGGATCCAGGATCCTGCCGGATGTGCCCAGGGGGATCGGGCTTCCGTCGTAGTTTTTGATCACCTGCGGGTGGGTATCAGTACCTCCGCAGTCATCCACTGTGTCCAGATGCGCAATAAAGCCTATGGCCTTCTTGAGCTCATAACCGGGTGTCGGCGGCAGGAATCCATAGGTATAGGCATGCTCGTCGACAAAAACATCTGTCATTCCCAGCGCTTCCATCTCTGTCGCAAGTAAACGTGCAAGTTCAAACTCCCCCTCTCCTGTCGGGGTACCTTCCAGGTCCTCGTGACTTGTCGAATTGATCACAGCATATCTTAACAAACGCTCATACGCTCTCACCAATGTCTCCTCCCATTATCTGCATAATATTGTGCTCTTTATAATGTGTATTTTATATCGTGTGCTTTAGCTGCCGGGCTGTTTTGCTGAAGGATTACTCCGATGGTCATTCAGCCGATGGTCTTTCGGCCAATGGTCTTTCGGTCAATCGTAACCGGGTCAGCTGCCGGGGCATTTGTCGATCTCTGCCAGCAGGACCTTCTCTTCCTCGGTCAGCACGTGGAACTCAAAGAGGTCCGGGCGCATTTTACGGGTGAGGAGAAGGGACTGCTGCAGGCGCCATTTTCGTATTTTTTCGTGGTCGCCGGAACGCAGAACGTCCGGTACGGCCTCGCCTTCGTATACGGCAGGCTGGGTATATTGGGGATATTCCAGGAGTCCGTTCTCAAAGGATTCCTCCTGCGTGCTTTCATCGCGCAGGCTGCCGGGCAGGAGGCGGGCGACAGAATCGATGATGACCTGGGCAGCGAGTTCGCCGCCGGTGAGCACATAGTCGCCGATGGAGATCTGTTCATCTGCATGCGGGTAAATACGGGCATCCATGCCTTCATAGTGACCGCAGATCAGGATCAGGTGCTCTGTATTGGAGAACTCATGAGCTTTCTTCTGGGTGTAAGGGGTACCGGCGGGACTGAGGATAACGGAGTGAACGTGCCCGGAAAGCTGAGCATCTTTATGATCCGCATCTTTATGATCCGCATCTTTACTTTCCGGCATTCTGTCCGATCCGGTCTGTTTTTCAGAGCAATTCGTGCGATTTTTGTTTTTGCAGGCGCGCAGGGCATCGAGGACCGGCTGGCACCGCATTACCATGCCGGCACCGCCGCCGAAAGGAGAATCGTCGATGTGGCGAAAGCTTCCGGGCGCATATTCACGGATATCGATGATCTCCACTTCGAGAACCCCGTTTCTGACCGCACGGGCGATGACAGGTGCCTGCAGAAAACTGCCGAAGAGGTCGGGCATGATTGTAAGTACAGAAATAGTCATGTCTGTTTTCCTGTTATTAATTAAGCCGGCGCGCATATCTGCGTGTCCGGCTCAAAAAGAAATTCCAAAAAGAAATTCTAAAAAAAGCAATTACCGAAACCAAAAAAGGAGCAGGGATCAGAGCAGTTCATCGAGTGTGCTGCCGTAGGCAGGCAGGAAGTCCCTGCAGAAATCGCGGACTTCGGGCATCTGTGCACACATTTCATCGACGGAATCCTGTATGGTCCTTTTTGCAGTGCGGAATTCGCCGTTTCCGGCGTTTTCTTCTTCGATGCATTTGATGAGGGCGGAGATCTTGTCAGCGGCCTTGACGAGGCGGCGCAGATACTCTTCCTGACCGGCGTTTTCGCTCATTTCCGGAAGGAGGATACCGCGGTAGGTCTCCTGCAGGTCTTCCGGAAGAAGGAGCAACAGGCGCTGGGCAGCGGCATCTTCTACCTCGTGGTAGGCCCGGCGGATGTCACGGCTGTGATATTTGACGGGAGTCGGCATATCTCCGGTAATGATCTCGGTGGCATCGTGATAAAGTCCGAGCAGGGCTGCGCGGTCAGCGTCGAGTTTCTGCCCGTAGCGGGTATTGCCGATGGTACAGAGGACGTGGGCAATACAGGCGACCTCCAGGGCATGCTCGGAGAGGTTTTCCGGCCTGGAACTGCGCATGAGAGCCCATCGCTCTATGTATTTCATCCTTGAGATCGTTGCAAAAAAGCTGTACATAATCTGAGATCCTTGTTTTTTGATTCCTGTAAGTGCTTGATTTCCGGGCTTCTTCTGCCCCCTGCCGCCCTTTTCCTTTAGACGGGGTTTATTTTTTCCATGAGCGCACTTTAGCGCGGATCCGCTGCAGTGCATTGTCTGTGGATTTTTCGTCCCGGTTCAGGATGTGGGCGATCTCGATGTAATTCATACCCGTCAAATGCAGGTCGAGAACCTGTTTTTCCAGGGGGCTGAGTTCTGTCTCGATGCGTTCCTGCAGCAGATCGAAGCTTTCGCGGTCGATCAGGACCTTCTCGGGATTTGCCCCGTAGCCGCCGGCGGAAATATTGCTCACATCGTCGGCAATGGATTCTTCCAGGTCCGGTCCTTCCTTGCCGTCCATGACTCCCGGTGGTGCAGCGGGCGCGCTCAGGGAGACCGCTGTGTTCAAAGGCATGTGTTTTTTTCTGCCGGAGGCCTGGACCGCTGTGTAGAGCTGGCGGGAGACACAGAGGGACGCAAATGTGGAAAAACTTGCGTCACGGCCGCAGTCATAATCGCGCAGGGCCTTGAAGAGACCAAGCATGCCTTCCTGTATGAGGTCTTCGGAATCTCCTCCAAGTATGAACATGGACCGTGCGCGGCTGCGCACGAGTCCTTTGTATCGGCTCATGAGCGTCTCGGTGGCACGGTCATCATTCTCTCTGGACAGAGCGATCAGCTCGTCATCCGACAGACCTTCGTAGTATTCTTTCTGCATCTGCACTCCTGTTTTTTATTATCCTCTCTGGCGGAGGATCTCATACATAAGTACACCGGCTGCGACAGAGGCATTGAGGGAATCGATCTCGCCCTTCATCGGAATAGAGGCGGTCATATCGCATTTTTCCCTCACAAGGCGGCTGACTCCGCTGCCCTCCGCGCCGATGACGAGGCCGATGGGGCCGGTCATGGACAGCTGGGTCATGGGAGTGCCGTCCATATCCGCGCAGACAAACCAGAGGCCGCGTTTTTTGAGGTCTTCCATGGTGCGGGCGAGGTTGGTCACCTTGACTACAGGTGTGTAGTGGATGGCGCCGGCGGATGCTTTGGCCGCAGTCGCGGTCAGGCCGACAGAGCGGTCTTTGGGGATAATAACTCCGTGGGCACCCGCGAGATTGGCGGTCCGGATGATCGCACCGAGGTTGTGGGGATCTTCGATCTGGTCAAGCAGCACAAAGAAGGGATCCTCTCCTTTTTCCGCAGCTCTGGCAAAGAGATCATCGATCTCTGCATACCGAAAAGCTGCCGCCTGGGCAATGACGCCCTGGTGCCTGCCGGTCTGGGACAGCTGGTCGAGACGCTGGCGGGTCAGGAAACGAACCGGCGTATGGTGGTCTTTAGCCAGGCGCAGCACTGTCTGCATTGCGCCCTCTGCCGGACCTTCGAGCAGAAAGAGTTTCTCGATGGTCCTTCCGGCGCGATAGGCTTCGATGACAGCATTGCGGCCTTCGATCCTGTTTTCATCCGGCTCTGTCTCACCGGAAAAAAACCTGGTGTCCACATCCGCTCTTCTGCGGTCCTGGTCCCTGTCTGCACGGTTTTCCCGGCGGTTTTCCCGACGGTCTTCCCGACGGTCTTCACGACCTTCCTCCCGGCGGCTGCTGTAGCTGCGGTCCGGCCGGCTCTCGCGCCGGTCCTCCCGGCGGCTCTCTCTTCTGTAGTTGTCAGATCTGTATTCTTTTCCGGAGAAGGATCCGCGGCGGTTTTCCTGCCGCTCTCCTCTTTGGTCATTTCCCGGACGTCTGTCCTGCATTTTCAATTTTTTCCTTTCAAAAAAACATATAAGCTGCGCCCCGATCTGAAACAGCGGCATTTCCTGCCCTCCCGGCACGGAGTCACCGTTTCTGCATTATTTCTGCATTATTTATGCATTACAGCAGGGGATCGCCGTTCCTTCGCTGTGTCATCTCAAGCCCGGTACGCAGAAGTTCCATGAGGCGCTCCGTTCTGCCCTGCAGGTAGAGGTAACCGCAGAGGGTTTCCAGAGCGGTTGCCTGCAGATATTCTTCCAGCGAGGCACCCTTGGCGTGGTGCATGGGATGAGAATTCCTGCCCCGGCGGTAGACCTTTTTTTCCTCGGTGGTGAGAAGATCGTAGATCACCCTTCCGATGGAGGCCTGTTTCTGCGCGCGGACAAGGCGGGTAGTCTCATTGTGGAGCTTCTCCGCCTGCCTGTTCCCCTTTGCGATGACGCTGGTCCGGATGATCAGGGAATAGACTGCATCCCCCAGAAAGGCCAGCGCCAGCGGGGAAAAGGTCCGGATGTCAGCGTCCATGCCAAACAGAGCAAGAGAGGCGGCAATATTCGTTTCTGCCACACTGGCCTCATTGGTCATGAAAGAGGGCGCACGATCATCGCCGCCCTCTTGGTATTCTGCAGGCTGCAGTACACGGGGTTCTGCAGTCTCTGGTGACAGGGGGACTGTCCCCCTGTCACGTTTTTTGTTTTCTGACAATAGCTTGTTCCTCTTTTGTGATCAGGTTTTATGATCAGGCCTTTTTCCACTTGACGCCTTCGCGGGTGTCTTCGAGGATGATGCCTTTGGCTTTGAGCTCGTCGCGGATGGCGTCTGCCTTGGCGAAGTCGCGGGCCTTGCGGGCCGCCTGACGGGCTGCGATCTGTGCTTCCACGTAGGCTGCAAGATCGTCGTCCAGGCTCTTGTCGCGGACAAGGATAAGTCCGAAGACGTCGGTGAGGGTCTCAAGCTCTTCATTGAGCTTGTTCAGGAAGGCTGCGGAGGAATTCTCATCCACGTGGCTGTTGATCCATTTGACCAGTTCGAAAACAGCGGAAATGCCGTCCGCGGTGTTGAAGTCGTCGTCCATGGAGGTCTCAAACTGGGTGCGGAAAGCATCTGCCTCGGGCAGAAGGGCTGCCTCGGCCTCTGTCATGGTGTCCTTGCCTGCGGCTTTCTCGAGCAGGAAGCGGAGGTTTTCGGCGCAGTTGACGATACGCTCGTAGGAAGTCTTGGCCGACTCCATGAGCTCGCGGCTGAAGTTCAGGGGGCTGCGGTACTGGACAGAAAGCATGAAGTAGCGCAGGACCTGGCCGTCGTACTGGCCCAGAATATCACGCACGGTAAAGAAGTTGCCGAGGGACTTGGACATCTTGCGGTTATCGATATTGAGGAATGCGTTGTGCATCCAGTAGCGTGCAAATGTGCAGCAGTTGGCTGCCTCGGACTGGGCGATCTCATTTTCATGATGAGGGAAGACAAGGTCTTCACCGCCGGCATGGATGTCGATGGTATCGCCGATGTATTCCTTGCTCATGACAGAGCACTCGATATGCCAGCCGGGACGGCCCTGGCACCAGGGGGATTCCCAATAGGGCTCGCCTTCTTTTTTGGGTTTCCAGAGAACGAAATCAAGCGGATCTTCCTTCTGGTCCTCGCCGGTGACTGCCAGCATACGCAGGCCTGTCTGCATGTTGTCGAGGTCCTTGTGGGACAGCTTGCCGTAATCGCGGAACTTGCGGGTGCGGTAGTAAACTGTGCCGTCTTTTGCGACATAGGCATAGCCCGTATCGATGAGCTTCTGGATCATTTCGATCATGCCGCCGATCTCGCGGGTCGCCTGGGGATGAGTTGTGGCGGGACGGATGTTCATCGCCGCCATATCTTTTTTGCACTCTTCAATATAGCGCTCGGAAATAACGCTGGCGTCTACACCCTCCTCGATCGACTTGTTGATGATCTTGTCGTCGACGTCGGTAAAGTTGGAGACGAAATTGACTTCATAACCGCGGTACTCAAAATAACGTCTGACAGTATCAAAGACGATCATGGGCCGCGCATTGCCGATATGGATGAGGTTGTAGACAGTCGGTCCGCAGACATACATCCCGACCTTGCCTTCATGAAGCGGCACGAAGTCTTCTTTACGTTTCGACATTGTGTTGTAAATTCTGATCATTTACAGTCCCTCTATCTGTGTCTTGGTTTTCTATATTTCAATATTGCTCTTGTTTTATGGATTTCCTTTTATATATCCTATGGTTATATATCCTATGGATTTCCTTTTATAATTGTCGTATTTTTCGCTTAATGCTCATTGATCTGCCCTGCCTGCTGCCGCATGGGACAGGCTGAACAGCCGCCGGGCATGGCCGCTGCATCCGGACCGGCACCGGGGCCGACTTCGCGGGCAATGAGATCGCGGGGCGATGTGATGAGGGCGACTGCCTGGGCAGAGATGCCTTCGCCGCGCCCTGTAAATCCGAGATGTTCCTCTGTCGTCGCCTTGACGCTTACCTGATCCTTGTCGATCTCGAGAGCATCAGCAATATTCTGACGCATCCGGTCGATGTAGGGCCTGAGTTTGGGCGCCTGAGCGATCACGGTTGAATCCACATTTTCAATCAGATATCCGTTTTCAGCCAGGATCTCTGAGACTCTGCGCGCCAGGCGGAGGGAATCAGCCCCCTTATAAACGGGATCATTGTCCGGAAAATGCAGGCCGATATCCCCGAGTGCGGCGGCGCCGAGCAGGGCATCCATAATGGCGTGCACCAGGACATCCGCGTCCGAATGGCCAAGGAGACCTTTTTCATAGGGAATTTCCACGCCGCCGAGGATCAGTTTCCTGTTCTCGACCAGCTTGTGGACGTCATAACCGGTTCCGATGCGCATAAGAGTGATTCTCCTGTTATATCTGCAGTATGATGCTGAAATGGGACGGCCAGAACCGTCCCCCGTGTCCCAAAATGAGTCAGTCAGAACCGTCCCTCGTGACTCATTAATGGTGGAAGAGGCGGATGCCGGTGAAGCACATGACCATGTCGTGGGCATCGCAGGCTGCGATGACGTTGTCGTCGCGGATGGAGCCGCCGGGCTGGGCAACGTATTTGACGCCGCTGCGGTATGCGCGCTCAATGTTGTCTCCGAAGGGGAAGAAGGCGTCGGAGCCGAGGGTAACGTCTGTGTTGCCGGCCAGCCATGCTTTCTTTTCTTCTGCTGTGAAAACAGAGGGCTTCTCGGTGAAGAGTGCCTCCCACTTGCCGTCATCGAGAACATCCATGTATTCCTCGCCGATGTAGAGGTCGATGGCGTTGTCACGGTCTGCGCGGCGGACACCTTCTTTGAAGGGAAGGTTAAGTACCTTGGGGCACTGGCGCAGGTACCAGTTGTCGGCCTTCTGGCCGGCAAGGCGTGTGCAGTGGATACGGGACTGCTGGCCGGCACCGATGCCGATGGCCTGGCCGCCCTTGACGAAGCATACAGAGTTGGACTGGGTATACTTGAGGGTGATGAGGGCGATGGCCATGTCGTCGCGGGCTGCGGCGGGCAGGTCTTTATTCTTTGTGACAATGTTTGCGAAAAGGGCGTCATCGACAACGAGTTCATTGCGGCCCTGTTCGAAGGTGATGCCGTAGACCTGTTTCTTCTCAATGGGAGCAGGAACGTAGTCGGGATCCATCTGCAGGACGCAGTAGTTGCCTTTTTTCTTGCTCTTGAGGATCTCCAGAGCGTCGTCGTCATAGGCGGGCGCAATGATACCGTCGGAGACTTCGGGCTTGATCAGGTTGGCAGTGCAGGCGTCGCACTTGTCGGACAGGGAGATGAAATCGCCGAAGCTGGACATTCTGTCGGCACCGCGGGCACGCGCATATGCGCTTGCCAAGGGAGTGAGTTCTCCCGCGTCCTCTACCCAGTAGATCTTCTTTTCCACGTCAGTGAGGGGAAGGCCGATGGCTGCGCCGGCGGGTGACACGTGCTTGAAGGAAGTCGCCGCGGGCTTGCCGGTGGCCTTTTTGAGTTCCTTGACCAGCTGGTAGCCGTTGAGGGCATCGAGCAGGTTGATATAGCCGGGGCGGCCGTTCAGCACGGTGATGGGAAGTTCGCTGCCGTCTTCCATATAGACGCGTGAAGGTTTCTGATTGGGGTTGCAGCCGTATTTCAGCTGAAGTTCTGTCATCTTCTCTGTACTCATTGCTTTCCTTTCCTTCTAAAAAATACTTATTATTCCTGATTATTTATTCTTATTGATGATACGGCTCTCTGCCGCGCCCGTAGCGATGTCGATGAAACGGACAAAGAGAGAGACCTTGTTGTCTTCGTTGAGTGCGTCCCAGATGCGGCCGGCAAAAGTGTCGATATCGGCTGTGAAGGAATCATCAAAAGCGAGTTTCACAGGCTCTCCCGCGAAGGAGGGAAGGGGGCTGCCGTCGCCCTGGTAGGTGGAGATGAAGCGGCCCTGGCCTGCTGCGGGACTTTCGTAAGCGAAGGTCTGGCGCAGACATGAGGAAGGGTCTCCGTCATCCGATTTGAGAATGGACATGGCGAAGTTGTACTTGCCGGCTTCCACGTGAAGGACGCCGGAAATCCTGGGTGTGTAGTTGGGCGCGTCGGGCTCGAACTCGCGGCTGCGCAGGGACTGCTCAAAGGTCATCTGGCGGTCAAGGCCTTCATAGATGGTATCGGTCTGGTCGCCGTTGGTAACGATGGTCTTATTGCCCAGAACACGGACGGGCGCGTAGATGATCAGGCTGGGATCTTCCATCTTGGAGGGGTCAAAAGCCTCTGTGCGGATGCCGTCACCTTCCGTTACAAAAATCCTGTTGCGGCTGTTGGAGCTCCTGCCCATGATAAAATAAGCGATGACCGCTTTTGTGCCGTCTGCGCTCCTGCCGATGGTGATTCCTCTGCCCGGATAACTGACTTCGCGGAGAATTTTTTCCAGATCTGCCATTTTTTGTCCTTTTCCCTTTCCGGCACAAGTGATCTCCCGGCGGAAATCCGCAGTGCCTTTCACTGTCTGTTACCAGTCACACGCTCGCCAGCGTGTGACCAAGTAACGTTGCGTTCGGCGATTCCGATGCGCTTACGCTGCACGCAACACACTCTGCGAGTGTGTCAACGCCGTTCAACTCGGGTTTTCGCGCAAAAAACACGCGAAAACGCCTCGCGTCTGGTGGCTGTGTGACTTGCAACTACTGTCTAAATGAAATATACACGTAAAAAAAGATTTTACCAGATAACAATCGTTCCATCAAATGATTCTTTTGATCTTTAACCAGGGTTTTTCAGGGTTTTTCGCGGTTTTTCACCAAAGAGCCGCGAAAAACATCTCGCGTTTCAGGCGGGCCTGTACAGCAGCTAATCTTCCAATTCAAGCGGGATTTCCAGGATTTCCTGTCTCCCCTCAAAGAAAGGGGCTGTCTGGTCGATGATCAGACAGAGGGTCCCGTCGTCCCGTATGCAGTATTTAAAGTCCGCAGGATCGGTTTTTTCCACATAGTCTTCCACGTCGGCCTTCAGAATATCTGTGTAGCCCTGCTGCTCGACAAAAGACCAGATCCTTCGCCTGACTGTGCGGCGAAGGCCGATGTCCGTCATTTCCGCTATTTCCGGAAGAGAGACCTGTGCGCCGTCCGAGAGACGGAAGGTCATACCGCAGTAATCGTTTTTCTGTGAATTGCCGGAAACCTGCACATGTGCCATCCGGACACAGAGAAGTCCCCGGCCGGAATAGAAGCCCTCTACACCGACATAATCGCGGTAGACAGCGTCTTTTGCGGCTGCGCCGACGGTCTTGACCGCAGCGGATATGTCGTTCGCGGGATCCGCAAAATATTCATCCATATTCTGTTTCAGGGCAGCATCGATGATTTCCGAATAAGGGTAGTATTCATCCTGCACTTTTGCAAGGTCAAAATACTGTGTGTAGGGAATATCGCTTCCGTCGGGAAGGCGGACGCTGCCGGAGCGGTCCTCTGTCTCCACGACACAGTCCACTTTCTCATATTCAGCAGCGATTCCCTTCTGCAGGCTTGTACGTTTTTGCTCTGCATCGGTCCGGGGCTGTGTAAAACGTTCGTCGGATGTATCCTGAACCGCCGCCATGGCGTCGTCACACAGCTGCATGATCTGCGCATACTGGTCACAGACCTGCGCGCGGGAAGGGATGTCCGATGCCTTGGCCGCCATCTCATCTGTTCTGTAGAGTTCGGCAAGAATCTGCCCCTGCAGCGCCTGCGGGCTCACGCCGTTGATATCCTGTGACTTCTCATAGGCCGCAGAAGCTGCTTCGTAGTTGTGCTCCTCCATCAGGGCGTCCGCTTTCTTTAGAGCACGCTCAAGGCGCTTTGCCGGAAGGTTATAAGTGTACCATCCGTATGCCGCCGCAGCCAGTACAAGTGCCAGACAGATGATCACAATTTTTTTCCAGTTCCTTGTTCCTTTCTCCTGTCCGCCTGAAGCGGCTGCATTATTCTTTTTTTCTTCCATCCTTACCTCTCATGCCGGATCGCACCTGTGCAGCAATAATATTTATTATAATTTATAATTGCTGACCAGCTGTGCCGGCTGCTTCCTGACGCTCCGCGCGGATCGAGGACAGCAGTTCCCTGTTTTTGATTTCATATTCGTTGAAATATGCTGCTTCATTTCCGTCGAAGACTTCCGGGTCCACCGTTCCGCTGTACCAGGATTTGCCGTCAAAATATGCCTGCATGCTCTCTGTATTGAACTTTCTGCCGTGGCGCGCATAGATCTCGTTGATGGCCAGCTGCAGGGTGTTGTCATCTAGTCCGCTCAGTTCTTCCCTGGTATACAGGCGGCTGTTGCTGTCCGGCAGTATGTATTCGGAGCCATTCGAAGCTCCGCTCCCTGCAAGGGCAGTGACTTCCGAGCCAGAGGCTGCGCGGCCGGACTGAGCGCGTGTACCGCCCGAAACAGAAACTGCACCCCTGTCTGTCTCAGGGACACTCTGCTGACTTACACCGCCGGTCTGGTCATCTCCCTCATACTCCTCGCCGTCTTCGGGATAATAGACTTCATTGCCGTCTTCATCGACGGTCCAGCCATACTCATCGTCTTCCTCACCGGCATTGTCATCCTGACCGGCGTTATCTTCCTCATAATAGTCATCGTCTTCCTCAGAAGCCTCCTGCTGAGGTTCCTGTGACCTCTCCTCTTCCGCTCTCTGCTGCTCTTCTTTCTTTTTTTCTTCCTCTTCCTTTTTCTTCTCTTCCTCTTCCTTTTTCTGCTGCTCTGCGGCATCTGTATCCGTATCTGTGTCGGGAACTTCGACAGCAGAAGGATCGTTCTGCTGACTGCTGTCCTGTGTGTCAGAATACGCATCCTCGTCCGCCGCCGGAGTCTCTTCGGAAGTTTCTTCTGAAGGTCCGGAGGCGGGAGTCTGCTGACCCTCGTTCAGGTTCTGTTCCTGACCGCTTTCATTGTTGTAAACAGCGATTTCATCATCCTTGGCGCTGTCCTTACCCGGATTGGAAATATGCATAATATTGAAGAGCAGAACACCGAGTATCAGCAGAAGTACTGCAGCCGCACTCAGCATGATAATGGTGCCGCGGTCAAATCTGCTGCCCCTCTCCTCTTCTTCATACTCTTCATATTCTTCATCGGCTTCCTCGTCGCCATAATCATCCGGATCATAAACATCCCTGTCGTAATCTTTCCTGCCATCTGATGCCTCCGGAGTTTTCCCTGCCCTTTCCCCGGGAACCTCTTTTCCGCAGCGTGTGCAGAATAAATCATCATCTTCCATGGGCATTCCGCAATATATACATTTGCGCATATCTTTTTCCTTTCATTCATGTACTGCCGTATAAATATTCCCGCAGGAATATCCAGGTAAGAGTATTCCTTATCAATATTTCCGACTGTTTTCTGATTAATTTCCGATGACAATCAACATTCTCTGTTCCTTATTAATCAACACTCTCTGTTCCTTATAATAATAGTCCTCTGCGATCCTCAAAAAATCCTCTTACCTATAACATATAGAAGTGAAAAAAACAATGGTCTATCAGTGACTCTTATTATCATATCATTATTCTCTGTCAATTTACAGCCCGCAAAATATCGTATAAACTGCTCCCTGACCGGGGTAAGGCAGGATTGCCTTGTGAATGTCCGTTCCCAACCATTTTTCAGACCTTCCTGACAGCAGGCAGGCTTTAGCTGTTTTTTCGAATAATCCCTTAAGAAAAAGTAAAAAGTAAAAAAGTAAAATTCTTATGCATTCCGACAAAGAATATTTACTTTAATCTTTTATTACTGTACAATATGTATAAGTTGCGTCCTGCCTGTCGTGTTTACCGGCAGTAGCAGATGACACCATGCGGCAGGGAGTTGTCGCAAAAGGATCCGGTCGGTGAAATCGAAAAAATGTTCTGGTTTTTCGTAAAATCCAGATCCCCTGTACGATCCGAAACGGCTGTTCCGAGCGGGGGAATCTCTTTTGATCAGACCCCAGAGTAAAGAGTGTTCATATGTCCGGTTCCAAACGCTGCTATAAATAATGAAAGAGAGGGCTCATCATGAAACAAACTGAAATGTTAGCAATGATCCTGGCCGGTGGTCGGGGAAGTCGTCTGCATGATCTCACCAACAAAGTGGCGAAGCCTGCAGTTGCAT
>Ga0310695_10008907_pt1 | contig 15318 bp, 18 predicted proteins | sample RumenRJG_04DNA_FD_203882 | JGI IMG/M metagenome (GOLD analysis project Ga0310695, IMG submission 203882) | Bovine rumen microbial communities from Lethbridge, Alberta, Canada - RJG_04 (v2) (version 2) | ecosystem: Host-associated > Mammals > Digestive system > Stomach > Rumen | place: Canada...
CCATAGGGATATTGACGCTGTACTCGTTCTCCTCCTTGTTACGGCTCTGCTCGAAGCTCTCATTGTCAAAATTAGAACTGTCTGTAAGATATAACACGATACACAAAGATACACAAAGATACATTAGTATTATTGAATATCAGTAGTTTATAGATATGTTTCTCTTGATGTGTTGTATCTTGATGTATCTTAAAGTATCTTAAAGGTTAACCAAAAGTTAACCAAGTTTGAAGAAGATTGGTTAACTTTGCCAATGAAACAAATAACATACTGATATGGCACACACATTCAATCTCAGAACAACGAAAAAGCATGGTGAAGGAACACTATACACCATGGTAAAGGCTAATGGCACTACTATGCGGATAAACACTGGTATCATGGTAGACATTGCTAAGTGGAATGGAAACAGAGAGGCTTATCTAATAGAGGATGCTGCCAACAACAACGGCATGAGCATTACCGCAAAGATGGGCAAAGCATCTAACATTATTGATGCAATGGTAAAGCAAGGTTGCAAGGATGGTAAGGAGATAGCATCAGCCATTCAGGACGTTACCGACATAGATGCTCAACGTGCTGAGGCTGCAATCAGGGAAACCAAGAGAGGAACACTTCTCGGCTACCTTGTCGATTTCATAGATAGGGCAGAGAAGGGAATAGCTACCGCTAAGAATGGCAGTCCTCTCAAAGATGAAACCATCAAACAATATAAGGTGGTGAGAGCTGCACTAAGTGAGTTCTTTTCTGCTTCCAAGGAGTATGGAGCATCTACTACCTTTAGCGACATAGACAGAAGATTTGCTGAAACACTTCTGCACTATTGGGCTGATAGTGGCATCCTGCCTTCGTCTATTAATCGCTATCAAGGTTGTATAAGAGCAATCTGCAACAGAGCATCAGAAGAGGGCATTAATCGAAATGGTGCATCTCTGAAAATATGGCATCAGGTCAATGAAGAAGATAACAAGAAGTCTGAGTATGCTCTCACAGATGAAGAACTTGATGCACTCTACAACCTGCCATTAGATGGGAAAGATGCTGTATGTAGAGATATATTCATGGTGGGGTGCTTGACTGGGCAAAGACATTCAGATTATAGCCGTATTAACAAGAGTATGCTGCATCAAATTAACGGCATAGACATGATTATCTTGAAGCAGAAGAAGACTGGAGAAACAGTCTATATCCCCATTGTAGACGAACGTCTGAGGGCTATCCTTGAAAGATATGACTATACTCTGCCGTATGTGGAATATCATACCTTCGTAAAATACCATCTCAAAGGTATTATCAAACGACTGTCTGAGGCTTGTCCTGCCAACCTTATGAAGTGTGTGCCAACAACCTTGACTGCAACAGAGAAGAAGATGGAAGCTAACTGGGCTACTATGCGTGCAATGGCATCAGCAAAGAAGCCCATGAGCCACAAACAACATGAAATGTATGAATATCAAAAGAAGATAGCTGAGGCTCACGGCACTGCTCACACTGATAGTCTGTGGCAGAGAGATGAGGAAGGTAGAGCTATGAAGCATAACTATGAGCTGATTTCATCCCATTGTGCTCGACGAACTTTCACTACCTTAGCCATTAAAAACCCTGCCTTGACTGATGATGAAATAATGTCTATCACTGGACATAAGAACATCTACAATTATAAGAAGTATGACCTAACTGGAAAAGCATGGAAGGCTACTGAGGTTGCAAAGAAGTTAGGTAGAAAGAACTCTGATAATTCGTGCGAAATCTACAAGATAGGATAACCAATAAAAACTGTTTACCATACATCCACAAATAACCCCCTAAACACTTCTCATGCTTAGGGGGTTGTTTATTTGGTTTTGTGGGGTCTAAGCAGATAGGACTACATCCTCTTAAAGCCTATTCTTTTCCCCTCTGAGCCTCTTTTTCCGCTCTGTGGTATAACTTATCCACTCGGCTGATATAAGCCTCCCAATCGTCTGATAAGAGGGCGTCTTGATGTTTCTGTTCGCGGCATTGGTTGTAAGACTGGAAGAGAGGGCAGTCGTTGCATCTTAGAGGTAGGTAGTAGTTCACATGGCTGTCGGGGTTATCTTCTCCATTCTCTCGCTTGAAATTTAAGAGGTCACTGAGCTTCATCAAGAGGTCGCCTTTTCGCTTGCTGTCCGTCTCTCGGTCTATAAGAGTATTCAGCTCTTTAATTACATCATCTCTGTTACGGTTGTCGAGTTCTCCATCCTCAGCTGCCTTGTGTGAAAATACCTGCTCACGTCTGCCATTGATATAGGCTACAACCTGAGGGTATCTGAACCATCTCCATGCTACTTGTCGAAAGCTCTCGCTATTGGGGTCTGCTATGCTGTCTTTGGCATAGCGATAACAGAGTAACTTATCATTGTTAACGATATACGCATCTAAAGCGAATTTTTCACGTTCCGTTAAATTCATTTTTTATTCCTTTCTTTATTAATTTTAGTGTGCTGATATAGAGGCATAAGTCCTTACCACTGCCGGAGTAACATCCCAGTCAATCATCGCAAACAGAGTGGCTTTAGGGTTGTCTTTAATCTCCTGAGGAATGTCTTTTACTTTAACCCTCACTGTGCCACTGGTGTGCTCTCCATTCGTGCCTACAATAGGAACGAACACACATTCATTATCTTCTGCATCATCTGTGTGAGTGGTAGGTATCTCTATAGGCTTTTTTAAGGGCTTCTGAGGGCTTTTCTCTGCTTTCATGGGTAATTGTCCCATGTCCGAAGTTAGAGGCTTATTTTGGGCTATTATTCCATATTCTTGGCAGATATGAAAGAATGTCCCTATACCTACCGAGTGAGTGAGCCTCAGGAAGCTGTTAAACTTGTTGTCGGTCTGCTTCTCCCTATACCTACCATCTATGGCACTGATGGCATGATAGAACTCTCTGCCTTCCTCACCCAACGAAGATAGGGCTTGTCCTGCCTTTATCCATTCATCGTAATTAGATGTAATGTTAGTGTTGGTGTCGGTAATCTGTTGGACTAACTGGGCTACCTTGCTGAGCGTATCATCCTCAGAATTATAGGAGCTATGCACTTGCCTGAGTGGTCGGTGCTGAGGCTTATAGAGACGTTTGTAAGTTCTTGCTGCATGATTGATGTATGGGTGGGTATCGTAGGACATACACCGCATACGGCATACATCTGAACAAGCATGGTCTATGGTGAGACCCATGGCAGAGAAGTCATCCTCTAACTGCTTGAAGTGTTCAGTGAACTTCTGAGGGTTCTCTAACGGCACTATCAGGAACAACCCCTTTGCAGAAAAAGAGAGCGAAATAAATGCAATCTCTGGAATAATTGATAGCTGTTCCTTCAAGCTCTGCCAGTCGCTGATATTGGGGTTATCTCCTGCATCTATATCCAAACAAATTAGACCGTTACGAGTGGTATTCTCTGCACTCCTTGTTGGGTAACACGTACCACCTATCACCGCCTGAGGCATCCTTCTCTTGATGATATTTCGTTGCTCTTTGTCTGCTATAAGTCTTGCTTCCTCTATCTCCTTTTGGTGCTTGGTATCGCTCAGGAATGTAGCAAGAGTAACTACTACTCCAGTGGTATCTCTCACTCCATTATACACGCTAACCTTATAGTCGTCTGAGAATATATCTACATTATCCATATTTTTGTATATTGAAGTTTACTTGTTTACAGTTTACAAAGCCTAACTAACTGATATTCAATATAATAGTACGAAATGTATGTAAACTTTTGGGTGTTGTCCATATTTTGTATATCGAAGTTTACTTGTTTACAATTTACATAAGCTAAAACATTGATAATCAGCATTGTAGGCTCTATTTGATGTAAACTTATGGTTTCGGTATGCTACTGATGGCATTGTGGACTTGTTGTCTGCTGCCTCCGAAAGCGTCTGCCACTTGTTGTTCGGTAAGCTGAGGGTTTCGCTTCCTCGCATACTGCCAAAAAAATTGGATGGTCTCAGTAACTGAGGGTGGTCTTTTGAACCCTGCTCCGGACATCTTGTAAACTCTCCGCCAACAGTCTTCGAAGTAGTTCATACATCTTATAGAGTACTCCATATCTCTTTGAGAAATTTGTGTGGATGCTGCATCGTCTCCAAGTACATGAGCGACTATAACAAACCGAGCTGCGTATATCATTAGTTTGGCATATAATGACTTTATGGCATTGGGTTGCTCATCCATTTTGTCGCTGAGGCTATTGCGGTACTCGTTGTATTTTTCGTATGCCTGAGGGGTGAGTGTGTATGTGGTCTCAGATGCACCCATCAGACGTTTTACTAAGCTGTACCACTCCGTCATATCAGGTTTCTGAACCTTTGTAGAAGTGTAGTGCTTCTTCTTTATCACAGACGGAAACACGAACAACAGACGTTGAGCGAAGCCACTCACGCTTCTGCGCTTGGTAAATAACTCACCGAGCAATTCATCCGGTATGCCTCCGATAAGACTAAGAAATGGGGATTGAACCATTATGGGGTCTTCAGTTTTGCGAGTGATAGTGAGAGGCTTGTGGCTCCATATCGAGAGATATGTGCTTTCGTCTGCCGTACCACCGTTATTATACTTGCCAAAAGTGCCTATGAACGTCAAGATTTCATCTGAATATTGCATAAGTCCGTTGGGGTTGTCAGCTAATGCTTTGAACGCGGCTTCGGGGGTGCAATTGTTCAAGTAGCACTGATGAAATATTGGCTTAGGGGCTGTTTCATCTTTTGCCTGCCTCCATGCCTTCATCGCTGACCTATACCCCTCTAATCTCTCTTTCTGCTCTTCTATAAGAGGCTGTGCCATGGCACTAATAGGCTCACTTTTGCCCAGTCCACTGTAACCAACAAGGATAGTCCACAACATTGGAACGTCCGTGAACTCCGTTTCGAGCTTGAACTTGTTGCCCATCGCTGCACTGGCTACTGTTAACAGACTTGCGCCTACGAAGTCTTGATTTAGCTGATAGACATCAGCGACATTTTTAATCAGCCTCTGAAGGCTCTCTGTTAGTCCGTCAATTGGCAGAAGTCCATCGCCCTCACCACTCGGATGGCTGAGGGCATCAATAGTAATATGTAGTCCTTTATTCTCCATTTTTTCTCCTTCCTTACCATTGAATTACTTGATTAGGCTCTCTACTTCCTGCCGGACAAACAACACTCTGCCTCCTACCTTCTTTGGGTGTAGAAGTCCTTGCCGAATGCGCCTATACACCGCATTGCGTTGAATGTGCAACAGCTGACAGACCTCAGCCATGTTCATGGTTGTGAGTGGTTGTTGTCTCATTGCTCTTTTAACTGCTGCCTCTACCACAGAAGCCATTTCTTCATTTGTCATAATCTTTTACTTTATGGTGTAACCAAGTACGATATAGAAAGATACAAGGTAACACAAATTATTACATTTGCAAAGATAGGTTGTTTAATTCAAACTTCCAAACTTTTTCTTGAATTTTTTAATCGTAACACGCTGATTTCTAATAAGATAAACAAACAAGCAAGCAAACAAACAAGTATTTTTATCCAACAAATAAACCCGTAATTTTTACGTAAATACATTATACAAATAATGTGTTCTATGACAATAAATAATGGGGAGACCTATACTCTCGTACTGGCTCCCCTATGCAAACTTAGAAGTATCGTGTTATATAGAGACAATAAAAATATTTTACACACTAAATTTTAGTGTTTTGTCGTCAATTTGAGTAAGAAGTCCATGAGCTACCGCCTTATTGATAGCCCATGTAGCAAATCTGAGCTGAGCCTCAGCGCATAGATACCCAAACAAGTAAACGCCCACCATCTTTGTGAGGTCAGCAGTAATTACCACATGAAGTCCCAGTGCCGTGTAGTCCTTGGATATTGCGCTCAGGCAATTGTGAATGTCTGCGAGCGTATAAGTTACCCTCAGACTTAGGGTATCTGTGTCGGCTTCTCTATTCCGTTCCCTTCTTGCAATCATACCGCCTCCTATTTTGTGGGTTCGTTGGGTTCGGCTGCAAGTCTATATATAAGGGTAGCCCCTCCATCTTCGTTAGCCTCAATAGACTTTAACGTGGTGGTCGTGCTTGCGCTGATGCTGAATTTGTCGGCATCCGTAACACTGTCGGGTGTACGGTTTGCGAGTTTAACCACAATATTATCTTTGTCATCCCTCACCACGCTAATTACCCTTAATGGGTCTGCACCGATGAAAGAGCCATTAATATTGTTCATGTTGCGATTGAATGCCTTCAAGGTGTCATCATATACGTGACCCCTATTCTCTGCAAGCTGAGCCTTCTGACGGGCTATCTCGGCCTCTCTGTGCTTCTTCTGAATGTCGCCAAGGGAAATGACTGCTGAGCCGTCCCAAGGCTTTCCATTTACCAATATTGCCATATTTACTTTAATTATATTTGTCCTAAAAAATTGGTGGGCTACTGGGGTTCTCCGTTCGCCCACCTCGACATTAAACAACCAAAAACAAGATACCTTCTCAGGCTCTGTTTGTTGGAAAAGTGGTGCTGCCACTATGGTGGGTGGAATCTCAGCACCTTTATCAGATTTATATAAAAAATGTCCGTTATTTGAAAGAGGCTCTGAGTGCCTCAGCGTCCTTTCTTGCCTGCTCCTGACGAGCTGCAATCTGATTGATATAGGCAGTCGTCTGAGGGTTGTAGCCTCCATTTTTCTGCGCCCAAGCATCTAACTTCTGTTCCATCTCGCTGAGGATATGCTTTGCCGTGAGCACCTTATTCATGTCGTCTGTGGTCAACGTCTCTAAAAATTCAGACGGATACCCAAAAATAGTTTTTTCCATATTACCTAATTATTAATTAAACCTCTGAGGGCAAAAGTACGCAAATGTGGAGTTATGCGCAATTAGTAGAGCGAAAAACAAGCGATTTTCTGTAAATAGTTTTTTGCAGATGAAAAGCCCATTTAGGTGAAGTTTACATCATATTTGGGTTATATGATTGATAATCAGCAATTTAGACCATGTAAATTGTAAACTTGTACACTCGGACATACAAAAAGCATACAAGGGGTGTCCATGATAGATACCCCTTTGCCTGCCATCTATGTTAGGTAAAGGTGAAGTTTACACGAATATTAGGTTAAACCATTGATAATCAATACTTTAATACGTGTAAACTGTAAACAAGTAAACTTCAACTATATTTTTGTGACATAGAGCAAAATGAAAAAATAAAAATTCTCGATGAGGAGTGAATACTGTGTTTTCGTTTCCTGCTTTGGGGGGTTTCCCCTCTTGAAGATTACATCGCAAAAAGAAGTCGAGAGAGTTGTCAGTCTGCGTAATATTCCCTATCTTTGCAGAGTATTCTCACACTTCTTCCAAAGGGAGTTTTCTGCATTGTAGTCCTGCGGTTGCTCCCTTCCTTTTTTCCTCTAAATTCCCTCTGCCATACACCAAGATTTAACCAAAAGTTAACCAAAAGCAGATACAAGTACAACGTAACTATCTGAATATCAATATATGTTTCATTCCCAAAATTCCATTTGTCATCGCCTATCTTCATGCCCAGGTATTGTGCGATGGCATCAAAGCCCTGGTGAATGAGCATCGTACCTACAACGGAATAGATGACATAGAGGCATCGGTTGAGGGGATAACCGGCAAAGGAGCCGTTGATGGGCATACCATAGAAGACGAAGCACAGAACTATCATGGTCGCTCCGGCTAAGACGGGATAGAGCACCATCGTTTTGAGGTTCCATTTCAGACTCTTCCGCGCTTTCGTGCCGATACAGGTAACGGTGATACAGATGAGCTCCATCACCTTGCAGGTAGCCACGGAGTTGAAGACCTTGAAGCGGTGGAACACATCTAGCACAAAGGCAATCATGGAGTTGGAGGTCGTGACGGGGAGGTTCATCACGATCTCTACAATCAGTATCAAGTAGATGCACGAGCGGAACATGTTATACATCTGCTGTTGTTCACGGGTTTCTTCCATTTCAAAATCAGTTGTGAGTTAGAAAATACGAGTTGTTTGTTGTTCCACAAATGCGTAACGGTCGCCCCAATAATCCGCGACAATCGCCACACTAATACACAGCGATCGCCACGAATAACTATGGCGTTCGCCACGTATCAGCAAACTGACTGTTAATGCAGGTTTATCAGTAACTCCGGCGCAAAGCTGTCGGCATTGAGGATATCACGGTAGTTGATGTCGAGATAGCTGACGCGGCCGCTTATCTGGTCCTCGGTGATTTCAAGACGCAGCTTCTTCTCTTCGGGGAAGGTGAGCTTCTTGAGGACGATGACATTGCGATAGGCTTTGGTGAAGTGGTCGGCATGGTTGACCATATAGACGGGCGTGAGCTCGATGGTCTGCGAGTTCGTAGCCTTGAGCTCTTTTTTGTCCATCAGCTTCAGACGGATCTCGGCAATGTCATACTTGATGTTGCTCTTGTTCTGCAGTGAGAAGTCTATGAAAAAGTAGTCGCCGACAGTGTATATGTTGTTAACCTGCGCACGGATGCCATACTGTTTGCCGTGCACACGGAAGCACTTGCGACGACTCATGAAGATGGACCAGCAGAGACGCGACATATCACCCTGCGTCATGCTCACCTCCGGATTGGTGTAGTCGCGGATGTCCTCCTGTCCGACGGTATAGACAGAGTGGGCACGCTTCGGGGCTTTCGTGTAGTAGACGGTGAACTGGGCGATATGGCGCTCACCGATGACTGTTACCGTTCCTGCCAGTTCGTTGTCCATCAGCGTAGACTTGGGTTTTAGGCGGACGATATTGTCGGCACACTGGTTGCCGACGAGCTTGTCAGTGGAGATGTCCACGAGCTTGATGTTCTCCGGCATGATGAGGTGGGTGGTCACCTGGTCATTGACGTAGATGACAGTCTTCTGCAGGTTGTTCTCGAAGATGCGTGCATCATCCTCCGTCAGACGGTGGATGTAGCGGATACGGACGGTATCGTTCTTCTCACTCTTGGTGTTGTTGTCACTGTTGACTGCGTCCTCTGCATGGGTTGGCAGGATGGCGGCGGCCATCAGTGCCATGATGATAATCTTTTTCATTCGTTCTGTGTGTTTATAAGATAGACAATGGTGTTGTACTTGATTTTGGCTTTGTTCTTTCGGATGTTCTTTGACACGGCGGAGCTGGCAGACTGGTACATGTTCTGTAGGGCTTGCAGGGCGATGATCTCCGGGGACACGCCGCCGGTGCCGTTCACGTCAAACTGGATGTTCTGAGCCGCAACATTGGAACCGGCATCCTTCATCATCTCTCGGAATGTGGACTCGGGAACGTAGAACCCCTCCATGCCGTCGTTGTCGAAGACACTGAGGTTGACCTTTATGAACTTGTTGCCGACAAGGATACTCGTGATGTTGGCCATGACACGCTGCTGTCCGAAGCCCGTGACGATGCCGTAGAGGTAGGAGCCTTTCTTGAGGCGGATGCCTTTGACGGTCACGTCATCGAGGAGTTTGAAGCGCAGACGGGTGCCCTCGCGTGCCTTGGTAGTCTTGTCTATCATCGCCTTGATAAGCGGCTCGTCGATATTCTCGGTACTGGCCACGGTGTTGAACTTCTCGCTGTTGTCCTCCTTGACCTTTTCGACGACCTCGGTTTTCTCCTCCTTCTTGCCTTTCTTCTTCGTGTTGCCGGTGAGCGCGTCGATCATTGCCTGTTGTTGCCTTCGTTCCTCGGCTTCCTCTTCCTTGTCGCGCTGTTCCTGCTCAGCATGGTAGCGGCGCTGGCGGTCCATGCTGCGGTTCTGGATGCGCTCCAGTTCACGGGCATAGTCGTTGAGGTCGTCCTGCTGGGTGCGTCCGCCATAACTTCGGCTTCCGTAACCGCTGCTGCCATAGCCATTGCTACCATAGCCGTTGATGCTGTTCATGTTGGCTTGCTGGCGCTCGCGGAGGTCCTGTTCGGCTTTCATCTGACGGAGACGCTCGGCGTTGACGGCATCGATGTCCTGCCGCTCCTTGTCGTTGTAGCCGCTGCCGGTGGTGTCCTTCTGTTCGTACTCGTCGCCGATGCCGTCGACGGCGGTAAAGGCCCCGCCCTCGGCAAAGCGCTTGTTCATGGCCGTCATCTTGTCGTCCATGCCATCGCTGCGTGCTTCGGGGAGGCTCATGTTGATGGAGTCGGTGACTACGTTCCCGGCGGTCTTGCCATTACTATTGAAGGTCTGCATGCCGAAGTAGATAAGCCCTAACAGGGGCAGGAAGATGACCAGAGGGAAAATGTACTTGGGTTGTCTGAGGTTCAGACGCTTGAGTTTCTGTAAGTCCATATCATATGATTTTTTATTGTTTTCTGTTTATTGTTTGTTGTCGAGATACTTGATCACAAGCTCCAACTGGCGGTACTTCACTACGATGTCCACGGAGTCCCGGTGGCTTTTTACGGGCAGACGGACGAGGGAGTCGAGGTCGTGCTTGAGCTGCTGGCCCTTGTTGGTGAGCTCCACGGTCTGGTCCACCTGCATGGACTTCAGACGCTGGATGCGACGGATGCCGTCGAAGGCGGGCTTCACCTCTGTGAAGTCGGAAAGCATGTCGGCCTCGTTATAGGTGCTGGTCAGCGTGAGCCAGCTGCCGATGATGAGGGAGAGCATGAGCATGCTGATGGTGATGACGGACACTCGTTTCTTGTGCTTGTCTGCCCATTGGTTGGCTTTCGCTATCTTGTCCTTGAGCTTGAACTTGTTCGTCAGCGACTTGATGCCAGCAGCTATCTTGGCATCCTTCTTGGCTTTGGTGCGTTTTAATATCTTCATGTTTTCAATTTATTAGTAGTCCAAATCTTTGTTTTCGAGGGTTCTCCAGTTGGTGATGAGCAGACCGTGTGGATTGTTCTGTGTCCTCGGCACGTTCTCTATCTCGCCAACGGTAATGATGGAGCGTTTAAGGTCACGGCTGCGACGTTTGATGAGCTGTGTGCCGAAGTACTTGAATTTCTTCTCATGCTCGTTGAACTGGATGGAATCGCACTTGATGGTGCAGACGGCACTGCTTGATATAATATCGGAGTAGAAGCCGTTCTCTTCCATTGCCTGCTTCTGCTTCATCGCCGTACCGTCGGCCATGTAGAGGGCCTTGCCGAGTGTCCACTTGATGTAGTCGTCATCGGGCGGCAGGTTGAAGAAGTACTGATGGAAGAGCTGGATGTGTGCTTTGGCCTCCATCACGAAGTTGGCCTCCTGCAAGCTGCGCTCGGCGAGGAAAGGGATGTCACCGTCAAGGATATATATCTGACTGCGCTCCTCACTGACAAGCTTCGAGCTCTGATAGACAGTGAAGATGCAGATGGCTGTGCAAGCCACCAGCGTGAGGATGACGGTTGTAAGTGCCAGCTTGGTTTTCTGTTCTAAGGATTGTATCAACATAACGCTATTATTAATTAGTAATTAGAAATGAGCAATGAGCAATTAAATGATTAGTTAGCAGTTAGTAATGAGTAATGAGCAGTTGAAGTTAGCATTGAGCAAGAGCAGCCGCGCTTTGTTTGACTACGTCTAATTGCTAACTGCTCATTGCTAATTGCTCATTAGTTATTGCTTTCCGCTCCTCCCGGCTTGTAGTTGGAGTCGGACTTGCCCACATTATTTATACTGCGTGCTGAGTCCGCGCCACGGCTGTAGGATGCTCCAAGTCCTGTCTGTGCCATAATGGTACGGGCAGTCTGGTTGAAGCCGCTGCCACCATCGCTGTGCGACTGTTGTGCCGCGCCGATAATGGAGGCTGTGCCGGTGGCTACTGCCGCTCCTGCCGCTGCCGTCGTGGTCGCCGCACCCATCGCATAGCTTGCACCGCCAAAGACAAGGGTCTGTGCCATACTGCCGGAGGCTGTTCCTGCGCTGGAGCTGATACCACCGGGGATAAGCCACGAGGCCACTTCGGGCACGAAGCGGAGGACATAAGCGCCCACGAGCATGCCCATGGCGTACATGCAGTTAGAGCCGATGCCCTGCAAGCCCAACGCGCCTATCTGCTGCCATGAGTTCACTGTTCCTCTCAATAGGGTATCGTAGGCCTTGATGTCTTCCATGAGGTTGTACATCAGTATGAAATCGATGTAGTAGAGGCAGAAATAAACGACAAATCCCCAAAGGGACAATGACAGATACTTGCCCATCCACTGGGCCCATGCGTTGCTCCATGGCGGTACGATACTGAGGGCGAACATGATGGGTGCGAAGGTGGCCATGATGGTCATAAAGATGCGCTGGGCTACGAGCATGCCGTAATAGGACATCTGGAAGATGAGCTCGCCGACAAAACGTATCACATCATTGATCCACTCACTGACCTTAGTCTCGGCGGCTACGGCGGCGCGCTGGGCGTAGTTGTTGATGGTGGAGCCGAGGTTCTCCATGTTGTAAATCAATTTGTCCCACCAGTGGGCGTCCTCACCGATTTCCTGCACCTGCTTGGCAGTCTCGATGCTGTCCTGCACCTGCCGGAGCCGTTTGAGATAGTCGTCCTGCTTTTGGGCAACTTTCAGCTCCAGTGCGGCAACCTCTCTATTCTTGCTTTGAGCCATCTGCCGTGTTACTTCCTCCAGTCCCTTGCCGGGCATCTTGAGCGACTCGCAGATATAGCTGCTGTAGGTGATACACAGGGAAAGGCCGATGATACGGGCGAGTTTCATCACGTCCATGCCACGGCGACCGAGCATCATCATCCAGCACTCGTAGCTGCCCATGCAGAGGGCGAGCAGAAGACCGAGCATCTTGGCAAAGCTGATGGCACTGCCGAGGATGGCGGACTTGGGGAAGGTCTCCATGGCCGTCAGCAGTCGCATCAGACTTTCGTCTATGGCAGGAAGGCCCATCGTCAGCAACTGGTTGATGAATAGTGAAGATAATTGTAAGTCTATCATGGTGTTGTGGTTTTCAAGAATTTGAGAATTATAGGATTTTTCATTATCACAATCTAAAGAGTTCTTGCATGTAATCCCCCCCTCTCTTTTGGAGAGGGGTTGGGGGTGAGGCTTCTAATAGTATTGCTGTGCCATTCCCACGAGGTGGGCAACACGCGAGACGACGTCTTCCATCTGCTTCTTGTACTCCACATAGGCTTCCTGCCTTTTGGAGTTCTCAAGTTCATTGCCAAGGCCTTGCTTGTGGGTGTAGGCGATGGACTGGCAGATAAGGTCATTCTGACGCTGGAGCTCGTTGACCTGCGGGGCCAGCTTGCCCTTGCTCTTGGTAAGGCAGAAGGTCAGGCCCTCGGTAATGGCTCCCTGCATACGGTTGAAGTCGTCCTTGAAAGTAGAGTAGACGAGGTCCACGTTGCGGTCGGCGGCACGGAGGACTTCCTCGTCGTGCATCTCCTCAACCTTGGCACGTTCTTCCTCGACTTTCTTGATTTTCTCTTTTTGCAGTTCCTCCTGGGCGATGCGACGGGGCATGATGGTCTTGACGTTTGACTTATGCTCCTTGAAACGGACTCGGTATCCTGACTTGAAGCCGGACCACTTCCAGTAGGTCTCGGCACCGGAGTATTTCTTGTGGAGGAAATAGTAGTACCAGCCGGGCTCAAAGTCCCAGGGGCCGGTCTCCATGCTCCGCCACTGCTTCTCCTTCTGCTTGTCGTGCACTATCTTTTGGGCATAAGCGCTCCCGCCTTCCCCAATAGGAAGAGCGAGAGCTATAGAAACCATAGTAAAAGAGAGTATGTGTCTCATGGTATTGTTGGATTTATGTTTTGTTCGTTTTATTGATATTTTGTTCTTTTGTGTGGAGGGGTTTATGCCCCGTACCACTTGTCAATGACTTTTTTCGCTATCTCGTCCTTGACCTCGCTGTTGAGGATGTCCCAGATGTAGTCGTAGTGGAAGCCGCCCATGACGACGATACTGCACCAGAGATTTGCCGAGTCGATGATGCCGAGCATGTTGGAGATATAACTGTGGAGGGTGTTGACAAGCTCCAGTTTCTCATCCATGCTGGCACGCATGAGGTTCAGGCCGCTGGCGGTAAGGGTGACGTACATGGTCTTGATGTTCTTGATCTCCCTCGCACAGGCGAAGTTGGCCTCGGTATAGTACCATGCCACGGCTGGCTTCTTGAAAGCGTACTTCGCCGTGTTCTTCGTGAATTTGGCATAGGTATCGATAAGGCGGTAGAGGTCGGTGCCCGTCGATGCCAGTGCCGTGCCAAGGATGACGTAGCTGTAAGCGTTGTTGAGCTTGGAGTTTAGCGTCATGCGTACGTCGTTGAACTTCGTCGCGCCCTTGGTGACAAGGCTCTGCTCGCCATAGCTTGCCGCCACCTTCTCCAGTGCCTTCTCCTCTTCCTTCTTGATGAGCTTGTGCAGCGAGATGAGGGCCTCGATGGTCGGCTGGTCGTTGGGGTAGTCGAAGGCATGGGCTTTCGAGGGGTAGAGAATGGCAACGGCCAGGATGCAGATTATAATATGTGTAGCATGGTACTTCATTATGCTGTCAGTTTTTGATGATTTTGTTAATCCTTGATGGTGTTTGCTCCCCTCCCTACGGGGGAGGGGCCAGGGGTGAGGCTCTTATGTTCCAAGGTTATTCCAATCGTTGATGATGCCGTCCACCATGTTGCTTGCCTGATAGACGGATGCCCAGCTCTCAGGGTCGATGGCAAAGAACACCTCGCCCCAGCTGCCGAACTGGCACATCATCACCATCACGTCCATCTTGTATTTCATCTCCAACAGCCGGGAGTAGATTTTGTTGGCAAGTGTCAGACGGGTATAGCGATCCATGAAGTTGTAGCCGTCGCCCTGGCCCATATTGTAGCGTCCGCCGCCGTTGGGTATTTTCTGGCGGATGATGGGATTGTCGGGCAATTTTATCTTGCCGTTGTTCACCACGTCGATGAAGTCATGAATAAGCCCCTCGGTCTCGATGACAATGTCGGCGAGCTCGTTCAGGCAGAGGACATAGTTCTTCACGGGGTTCGAGGCGATGTACTTTGTCACCGTAGGGATGCCGGAAAGGATGTCGGCACTTAGGAGAAAAATTTCCTTGTAGTAGGCAGACTCCTCACCGAAGCCGCGGACATTGGTCATCGTCAGATGGTAGAGTTCCTTGATGCCTTCCATTGTGGCGGTGTACTGCAATATCTTCTTCTGCTTTTCAGAGATGGTGTCGAGTCGCTCGTTGTGCTTGTTCTCGATGAGCTTCTGGGCGGTGGTGTTGGCACTGACCTGCCCGGTTGTCCACGGGTCATAGACCACACGCCATCCGGCAAAGGCTTGCGAGGTGGCAAGGAGGAGCATGGCAGCGGTGATGACATAGCGGCGGTTGATTTTATTGTTGTCGTTTTTTGGCATTGTCTGCCTTGTCAGTC
>Ga0310695_10008909_pt1 | contig 15316 bp, 11 predicted proteins | sample RumenRJG_04DNA_FD_203882 | JGI IMG/M metagenome (GOLD analysis project Ga0310695, IMG submission 203882) | Bovine rumen microbial communities from Lethbridge, Alberta, Canada - RJG_04 (v2) (version 2) | ecosystem: Host-associated > Mammals > Digestive system > Stomach > Rumen | place: Canada...
TACCTCTATGATGATAGTGGCGCGCATAGATGTAATAATATTAATGTTTATTTGGCTGATGCACCAAATGTAATCGTTAGCAGCCGTAGTAAATCTATTTGTGACGTGCCGCAGATGATTTACGGTAATAAGCCTGTTGACGGCGGAAATCTAATTTTCACAAAAGTTGAGTGTGAAGAGTTCTTGAAACTTGAACCCAAAGCACGCCAGTGGATGCATACTCTAATAGGTGGAACTGAGCTTATAAACAACAAACCTAAATTGAACGATAAATTACGTTATACCTTATGGCTTGATGGTATAAGTCCTTCAGAACTTCGTAGCATGCCTGCAGTATTGGAACGAGTTGCAGCTTGTAAGCAGGCAAGACTTGGAAGCCCCGCCGCAGCTATTCGGAAATTTGCTGAGATTCCACATCTTTATGCACAGCGTACTCAGCCCAATATACCAAAACTCGATGAAGATGGCAACCCTATTTATGAGAATGGGACAATCAGATATAACTTACTTGTCCCTGAAGTGTCATCTGAGCGGCGAGAATATGTGCCTATGGGATATGTTCCTAATGATGTAGTAACTAACAATTTGGTTAAGCTTATTCCCAATGCATCATTATATCATTTTGGAGTTATCGTTTCATTTGTTCACATGGCATGGATGAGAGCCGTCTGCGGAAGATTAAAGAGCGACTATCGCTATTCGAAGGATGTGGTCTACAACAACTTCCCGTGGCCTACACCAACGGAAGAGCAGAAAGCAAAGATAGAGCAGACGGCACAGCAGATTCTAGATGCCCGTGCCAAATATCCCGACTCCTCGCTGGCCGACCTCTACGACGAACTGACTATGCCCGTGGAGCTGCGGCGTGCCCATCAGCAGAACGATCGTGCCGTGATGGCGGCCTACGGCTTCCCCGTAAAGAACGACTTTACTGAGAGCCGCTGCGTGGCTGAACTCTTTAAAATGTACCAAGAACTAACAAAACAGATTGGATGAATGGTAAAAAATAGCACAAAAGGGAAATTAGAAGAACTACTGAAAAAGGAAGGCGTGGAACCTTTAATACGAGATATAGATAAGGATAGAATGGAGTTTTTTGTACCACTATACGAAGACACAAAAATATCAGGACTTGTCTCTGCTGGGGCTCCATTTTTTGATTCTTTATCCGATGATGTTAAGCGAAATGTTGTTATTGAACTATCAGATTTTGTCACAAAGGTGGCCACTACAATAATATACTACATTACTGACAAATATCATAATGTGAATTTATCTGAGAAACAATGTGTAGCAAACGCTTTCTTACAAAGAGCAACTATTTACCATAAGTGTAATCACAAATTGACATTAGAGGGAATTCATAGTGAACGAGATGGTTATCTGTTGCCATTATCAGATGAATACAAAACAATACCATTAACCCGTTCGGTATATGAACATCTAGCTATGTTCTATTATTTATTTGAATTTCCAAAAGGTTATGAGAAAGATATAATTTGGAACTCATGGCTTATTAGTAGTAAAAAAATCTTATTAAAGGGTCCTCAACAGTATAAAAAGGAAAAAGAAAAGGCAAAGAAAGAAATTGAATTGTTGAAAGAGGAAATTCTCTCGTCAGATCTAGGAAAGGAGTGCTTAGCTAATCCTAAGGGTAATCTGAATAAGTTTCTCAGAGAAAATATTGTTTTTACAATTCGAGAAAAAAAGGAGGGATATGTCTGTGAGAAATTATCATATGATAAGGCATGGGTGAATTTATATGGTAACAGAACTGACTTGCATTTTTTATATCCCATAATAAGCATGCATTCTCATCCAACATATAAAGGTCTTTTGGATTTTTGTAATCAATCATATCAAACTATTGAGTTTGGATTATATCTATCATGTCACAGTCTTGCCTATCTGTGTAGGTTATATATGAAATATGAAAATATTGATGAAAAGTTAATAACAGGTTCATTTAGTAAGCGAGAACAAGCTATATATGATTTCTTGTCAAATCGCCTCATTCTATAATTTTTATATTTTATGAAACGTGAAGATTTTACTGTCCTTGTTCATGATAATGTGGAAACCGCAGAATGAAGAAGAAACTATTCATATCAGATTCCACGCAAGATAGAGAATATAAGCACGCGTCATTGGAATATCAGTTGATAATTCTCGAAAATGAAATAAGAAGGCTTCTGGAACTTATTGATGAAAAAAATGAGGAGATTCGTGATATGTCTATTAAATATGATAGATATATGACAGACTTTTGGGATCGCTACGGTGCTGCAGTAAGTAACTATGAGTCAATGATGAGAGAAACTTACTGGGCAAAGAAAAACTATTACGACTTATTGGAACAACAGGAAAATAATGACAACGATAAAATATCGAAGCTAAAAGAAGAAATTGCCGCGCTTGAACTGAAAATGAAAGAAGAACACATTCCTTTGAAGGCCATTGAAGAAAATATAGACAAATTGGACGCTAACACCGCTAAAAACACTGTTCAAACTTTTGACTGGGCATTGAAAGGAACATCGTGGGAAAAAATATCACCAAAAGTAACTGAACAGATTAAAAAAAACCTCAAAGACAAGGAAGAACTATTGTTAAGCGCTGCATTAGGAGAAAATCCACTTCAGTCACCACTCTATACATATTTAGCCCCCTCTTTACAAAAAGAGAAAATACAAGAAGCGCTAAATACTGTCAGAGTACAAGTAATGAAGGGGAAAAACCCCAGAGACAAATACATAGTCATACGTGCTGCTATCGATGCACAAGTTTTATCTCCATTACCCGTAGCGACTTTTAAAAAAGCTTTCCCAACACTAAATGTAAGTAGCACGACATATAACAAATATGTAAGTACTGCCAACAGCATTCCGCCTACGATGAAGTCTCAATATTCTCAAATGCTCCAAATCTTCAGGATATTTACTATCCATCAATAAAATGGTTTTTTTCGGGTCACCCGATTAAAACCGTTTTTTTTCGTTTTTATCCAATTCTTTTGCTATATTTTTGTGCTCGGAAAGACAACCGAGCGCATTGTTGTATGATGCAGTAAGTTGTAATACCAAAGGCTAGGTGCAGCCTGAAAGCACTGGCAGCGCTGTCTCATTTTTTATCTAAATATATATAAAATGAGAAAAGACATTTTTACCGTAGTCTCACAGGGTGACGTGAGCTACGTTCCCTCCCAGAAGGTTGAGGGCGGCCAACTGGCCAAGTGTGTAATCAGACTTAAAGTGTTTGGTGGTTCTCGGTCGGGCGATGAGTACCTGTGTACGATGCTCGGCAATTGCGCTCAGTTGAGGCTTGAGGCAGGTGAGTATGTTGTGGCATCTCTCTGGTTCAGCGTTCACGAAGTGAATGGTGTCTGCTATCAGGACATTTTGGTTAATGACATTATTAAAATAAACAGCTAAAGGGTATGGCAGAAGATATTAAGAAAAAGGGTCCGAAAGGAATACCCGGTATTGGCTATGACCACGAGAATGGAGATTTTGAGTTCCGTGCTTACAACAAGCGACAGCCGGCACACCAGAATGTGCGTAAATGCCAGGGCGGCGGGCAGCGTTATGAAACTACTGGCAAGGAGCCGAAGCAGGTGCTGAATCTGCAATGTCTGCTAAGTGCGCCTGATGCTTACGAGCAACTCGCTGAGCAGTTCGACCGTCTGACAAAGGACTTGAAACCTAATGCTCAGCGGAAACTTCCCGAACGCCAACGGGTGGTGAACGAAGGTGGTCTGCAATGCTGGATGAACCAAAGTCAGCAGAAACTGATTTATACTGGCGAGATTGACTTGGCCGCAAGCCAAAACTGGCAGAGCGAACTGTTGCGCCAGGCACAGCTGCTGGTGCGCCGTCTGCCAGCTTCGGATGTTTTTATCAAAGTTGTTAAATCGTTAAAAAAGGATAAAGTAAATGGACAATAAGATTTCGTTTCAGAAGTCACTCGACGGCCAAGTTTGTCAGGTCGATGAGCTGACGCTCAAGCAGAATATGGCGGAGCGCGACATGCAGGTGCAACAGTACCGCGAGCTGAAAAAGAGAATGGCTTACGCGGAAGCTGAGGTGGAACTCACCCAACGGGAAGACTACAAGCGCTGGCTCAAACATGAAGTTGAGAAGGATAAGCGACGTGCACGGAAGAAACTGCCTGCCGATGACCGCAAGCGTGTGGCGCTCTTCATACAGAGTTTCAAACAAGGTCCTACCGTGATACCTACCGCAACGTTTAGCGAAAGCCTGAACCGGTGGAAGAAGGCGGGTATATGGCGTGTGCAAGACCACGCTTATCCTACAGGACTTGGTGTGGTGGATGCCGACCATGTAGAGAATGCCCGTGATGTAGCAACAGCCATTCGCCAGCGTCAGGACTTCGACGAGCTACGCATCTTCTGGCTCTTCATCACGGCAAGCGGGGAGGGCATAAAGCTGGTCTTTGCCTGCGATGCAAATCAGGGCAACGCCATCGACAACAGTTACGCGATGGCTGAGAAGCTCGGCCTGCTTCAGTTTACGGATGGCAGCTCGAAGGATATCTGCCACTCACAGTTCCTGCCAGGGAAGGAAGACATCATCTACGCTGACTGGCAACAGCTGTTGAATTACTACGACCCGGAATTTGAGAAGCGTTATGGCGAGGCTTACCGACGGGGCGAGAGTGGACCCACTCAGCAGAAATGGCAGGACTACGAACTTCAGAAATCGTTCGGGAAGACCGTTCCGGAGAAGCAACCGAAGGAAAGTGGAAAAGTAACTAGTGGACAGGAACAGAAAGAGCACAAGCTGCTGACTGAATATCATGGCGTGCCGCTTATCAACATTGCCCGGAAACTCGTGGAACTGATGGGTAATCCGCTTCCTGGTGACCGCCATGCAAGGATGATGAAGATGGGACGCATGCTGGCTTCCATCGTGGATAATGATGCGCCTTCGCTCACGGCTCTGATGAGTCAGCTAGATTTCGTGAAGGAGATTATCAATGAGCGTGGAGAGGATGTGGAACGCCACATGCGCTACATCTGTGAGCATCCTTCATCGGCCGGTATCTCTGCCAAACTCAAGGAGGCTTTGCTCTCGCTGGGTATTGTGCTAACACCTGAACAGGAATTGGTGTCACCGACATCGGCATTACCCGTCAACAGATGGGCTGACGAGATAGAGGATCTGATGAAGTATTTCCCCTGTCTGAAGGAGGCTTGTCATGGCGTAAGGCGTGAATTGTGGCCAAGCGTATTGTTCACTTCCGCTGCTTTTATGGGAACCCTGATGACGCGTACGTGGTATCGCTTCTATGCCGATCCTACGGAACAATGCCGTCTGAACTATGCCGTGATGGTGATTGGCGACCCGGGAGCCGGTAAGCGTTTTGCCAAGCGTCTTTACATGCTGTTTTGCGAACCCATCAAGGAGGCTGACAAGCTGGGCACAGAAGCAGAGAACCGCTACAAGCAGGAGGTGAAGAGGCGAGGCACTTCTTCGAAGGAACAAAAGGAAAGCGGACTGTCACAGCCTGAAGCCATCGTGAGGGACAATGGCCCGCGTACGTCAAACAGTGTCTTCATCCGTCATATGCTCAATGCTACGGAGGAGATTAACGGAGAGCCGTGGCACTTGCACCTCATCACCTTTGACGCAGAGCTCGACAACACCATCAGGCTCTCTAAACAGGGCGGATGGATTAACCGTGACGTTCTGGAACTGAAGCAGTTTCACAACGAGGAAGACTCGCAGAGCTACGCCAATCTGGATGCCGTGAATGGCTCATTCTATGTGTATTGGAACTACATCTACACGGGTACGTTGCTAGCTTTACACAAGAAGGTTACGGAAGGCAACTTCGGCTCTGGTCTTGCCACCCGTCTGGCTGTTATTCCTGCACCTCCCTCTGACTTCAAGATGATTCCCTTGAGAACGGCTACGGACGAAGACCGTACAGCAGATGAAACCTTGCGGCAATGGGCTTACCGCCTGGATCAGCGGCAAGGTGAACTGCCCTTGTGGCCACTGGTGGAACATGTGTGGAAATGGTGCGATATGCGTATGGAGATAGCAGGTTTCAATCAATCACGTGCCGATGAAATGCTCATCAAGCGCATTCCATATTATGGCATCAACATCTCGGCCCCCTTTATCGACATGCGACATTGGGAGGACCGCGAAAAGACGGGAACCTACGAGATTGACGACATTGACAGGAGGCTCTGCTCACTCGTACTCGACATACAGTATGCCTGCCAGCATTTCTACTTCGGCAGCTATGCCAGCAAGTACTTTGAGGACCAGGCTAATGACGCGTGTATAGAGCGGCGGCATACATCACGCTTTGCCGAGTGTTTCCGTCGTCTGCCTGAGACTTTCTCGACAGAAGTGTTCACCCAGACCTTTGGTTATGCCAACCAGAATTCTGCGCAGAAGACCTTGACGCGCTTTCTGGAAGACAGATATATCGACAGAACCAAACGCGGAGAATACAAGAAACTGAGACAGGAACTGACCTGACGTTTCGTGGTGTGACACAGTTACTTGGAAAGTGGAAAAGTAACTTGTGGACAGGAACATTTATGCAACAAAAATCCCCTCCTTTTTACGGGAGGGGATTAATCATATCAGTCAAGTCAGAAATCTTACTTGATGTACTTGCGGCCGTTCTTAATCACGATGCCCTTGTAGTTGTTGCCAACCTTCTGACCTGCGAGGTTGTAGGCTGGGGTGTTGATGACGATATTCTCGGCGTTCACATCATTGATGCCGGTACCTTCAACTTCTTCTACGAACAATACGTAGCAGAGCTGTTCACCTGAGTTGGTGAAGGTAACTTTATTCTTTGGTTCAGCCAGTTCGAAACTACGCTTGTCTGGTGTTTCGGTGCTGACAAGTCCTTCAGAACCTTCAATAGCGCCTGCGTCGAACACAAGTGTGCTAGAACTCTTCATGAAGCCGTCGGAACCATCATAAGTTACGCCGTCAACTTCCTTCCAGAAGCTGTTACGTACCCTTGTAGCAGTAGACTTAATGTTGATGTAGCTGAAGAATGTCATCGACTTGATAGCCTTTCCCTCAGGAGCGGTAATCGTGTTCTGTGCACCATTGGACACCTTGATGGTCTTATAGGTTTCACCTTCAACGGTGATCTTGCCACCTGCACTGATGCCCTTGTCGGAGCGCATGATCATAATGGAGTAGCCGTCTGCCCAAGTTGCGCAGTTGGTCTCAGAGCCAGTATTTGTCATTCCTTCCAAAGTAACATTTGTCAAGGTAGGCTCCTCGTTGTAAGAGATTGCCTTACCTTCACCTCCTTGTACGTCGGGCAGAACTTCTTCAATTTCAATGACGTTGATTTCGCCCTTCACCATGATACCCTCTACATTGTATTGCTTGCTTGCGTCGAGAGCAGCCAGTGCATCGTCGAGACCGTCGAGATGGAATCCGTTGTAGAGTTGAACGGCCTTGCTTTCGCTGGTGTAGTAGCGTGTGCTTGTGGTGCCGTCATCCTTGGTAGTTACATCAATGAACGGTGTGAAGTTCTTGATGGTCACCATGTCGTTGAGGTTGTCGGCAGCAGTCTCTTCTGTGATTTCAACGGGATCAACTTTTGCACCAGGAGTTACTTCATAGTCACCAGCATCGGTATTATCATTCTTTTTGAGCTCTGGGAGACCGTTGAAGGGGCTGTAGGTAAGATGAACCTCGCCGTTGAGCACATCACCTGCATTGAGCGGGAGTCCTGTGTTATAGAACTGGATGGCTCCGCTGGCATCGCGTACGAAGGTCTGTGTGTTGTTGTTATTGGAAGTCCAAGTGTAAAGCACCAGGGCGTCTTTCAATGTCAAAATAACATTTGTTCCATCAGCCTGTGCCTTTGCAGCGGCGATATTTTCAACAGCAACTTCAGTGGCAGGCGTTGGAGGTGTGTCATCTCCCGTCTTACCGTTAACGCTAACGAGGTGACCATTGGTGAGTTCAGGAGTCATCACCTCGTTCTTCACGTATTTCTGGAGTTTACCAGTAAGAACGACCTCGTCTCCTTCTTTCAGAATGGGGGCAGCCACATCTTCCTCGGTAAAGCTGTTGTTCTCAAAGCTCTTACCACGGTAGATGGTCAGAGTAGGAGTTCCGCCCTTGGCATCAGCGATATCGAAGTTGCAATTGCCATAGAGAGAGCCGTCATTTCTACGTTGGAAGTCAGGTGTGCCAACAACGAATCCTTTCACGGTGTATGTCTCGCTTGTTGTTTTTCCATCTTCGAGACCATTGATAATTTCAAGAGCCTGGGCTACTGTGAGTTCCGATGGAGTAGGAGGAGTGACTGAACCGCCTTCTTTTACGGTCAGTTCAAAAGAAACAGTCTGAGCCTCGTATTCGCTATTGCCTGCAAAAGAGGCGGTGATAGTGGTAGTACCAACACCAACAACGGTGATAACTCCATCGTTGGTGACGGTTGCAACAGCCTCGTTGGAACTGGAGCATGTAACCGACAAACCGTTCGCGTTGCTAAGTGTGGGAAGATTTGCATAAGATGCTTCATCGCCCATCGTTACGCTCGTTGAAGCTTTGCCCCAAGAAAGACCGGCAGGCTTCAAGGCTGTACCTTGGTAAAGCTTAATGTCATCGAGACGGGCATTGCTGTTGCCTGCTTTAATCTTAATGGTAAGTGTTCCGCTGGCGCCTGTCAAAGCATAAGTATCGGTGTTACCAGAACGTTGCTTTTCACCAAGAGTGGCTCCTGTTACTTCCACCGTCATATTGTCACGGTTGGTCTTGAACTGCAAGTTCATGTCACCACTCTTCCCGTTCAGCGCAATAGTTGCAGAAAAAGAGCCTCCGTTCTTAGCGACCAGCAATTCAGGAGCAGTTCCGCCAGCGAGGGCTTCAGCATAAACCTTTGTTCCGCTTTTAACGGAGCCGTCCTCGTTTAATACGGCTCCTTCGCAAGCATACTGATAAGTACCACCTGTGGGAAGTTGGTCTTTTTGGAAACTGCTAAAGTCTTCCTGCCAAATGATGTCTTCTGCCATTGCATTCCCGGCAAAGAAGGCCATGATTGTAAGCATGAAAAGCTTGATAATTGAGTAATTTTGTTTCATAATCATTATTTTTAAATTATAAATATGTTTTTAGATGTTGCAAAGATAAATACTTTTTTTGAACTCTGCAATAAAAATAGAGTGAAAAAAGTTTTATTTGATTTGTTTGCGGACACCCCACGGATTGCCGCGAAATGAAAATGCGCATCTTTGGAAGTGTTGTCCAAAGATGCACATGATGGGATGCCCAATAGTTGTATTATCGCTTGATAACTTTGTCGGTGATGGTCTTCCCGTTGCTGAGAGTGGTCTTGCGGATGCTGATACCACTTTGGGGCGTGTCGAGTTGACGGCCGTCAACGGAGAAATATTCAATTTTGCTAACGAGACTGTTTCGGGTGTTCTCGATGCTTGATGCGATGGCAGGGTAGTATTCGTCAACGCTGCTTTCAGCATCGGCATTTCCAGCCTTCATGATGTTCTCCACCAACGAGTTGGCATAAACCTCAATGTTCGTGTACCAGCCTTTTGAGTCAAGGGTATAGGTCTTTGCATCGCTGGCATCGTTAGGGTTCAGGCCGTTGGCGGTCTCCCAAGCGTCGGGCATACCGTCGTTGTCGGTGTCGAAGCCTTCGGGGCGGCTGCCAGTACCGAAAGTTTCCTCGGTGTAGCCGTTCACGTCGCTGACGAGGTCGATGCGGCCTGCTTTGCCCGTCACGGAACCTTTATAGGTAGTGATGCCGTTCTTTGCTTCATCGAAATAACGGGTATCCACGTCGTCGGGATAGAGTGAGGCTCCTGCATATTGGAGAACCTTGTCGTATGCCATGGCTGCCGTGTGGGTTGTAATCTCGCCAATGGGGGCAGGTTCTGTGAGCACCATGCTTACGCAGTCGGTACCTGCTGCATTCTTGACATAGGTGACGTCGTCTCCATAATAGTGATTGGGGTCGGGAGTGTAATGTTCGCCGTTGAAGGTATAGGAGCCACTGTCGTAGTTTACGTAGTTCCAACCTGCATTTGCGGTGTTGTTCAACTGGTTACCGCTGATGTAATAACGGCTGAACATGGTCCAGCACCATTCGTAATCGCTTGCACTCGTGCTGTTAGCCACGGAGGCTGTTGTGATACGGTTGGTAGTGGCAGCGGGGCCTGTCTTGTAATAGTTGTTCACAATGTTGATCTGTCCACCGCCAGGGCCGCCATAGCATCCATTGCCGCAGTTATAGACCACACAGTTGCGGAAATCTACGTTTTCAGCCTGCACGGTGTTTTTCCACTGATACTGGCTATAGAGTTTGTTGGATGTGTAGCCCGTCCAGTTGTAGCGTGCTCCGTTGAAACGTGGGGAACGGTTGTTGACATGGCAGATGAGGTTGTGATGAAAGGAAGCGAGTTTTCCACCCCAAATGCCTCCGTAGCCGTGGGCACCCTTACCATGTCCGGCATTGTTGAGGCTTTCACCGAGTGTGCACCACTGCATGGTGAAGTTGTTGTTATCGTAGAACGATGCCACCTCGTCAATGCTCCATGAGAAGGAGCAGTGGTCGAGGATGATGCCTGTGAAATTGCGGCACCATGTGGCATCGGCTCCGTCGTTTACGTTCTTTTCCTCTCCGCGCCGGATTCGGATAAAGCGCATGATGATATTGTTACCATTGGGGCGTACCGTATAGTAGCGGAGTGTGATTCCGGGTGAAGGTGCGGTTTGTCCTAATATTGTGACATTGCCTTTGATGGTGAGGTCAGATTTCAGGGCGATGACGCCTGCAACGTCGAAAACCACGATGCGGTTGCTGCCGTTGACGGCATTGCGCAATGAGCCAGTGCCGGAATCATTCAGATTGGTGACATGAACCACGGTGCCGCCGCGTCCACCCGTCACATAGCGTCCGTGACCTTCGGCTCCGGGGAATGCTGGCGCGTCATCGGCAAAAGCCGTCATGCATGAACATACGGCTGCAAATAGCATTAAAAAAATCTTTTTCATAATTCTTATCTTTGAATGTATTTGCGCTCATTCTTGATGACGATGCCGTGATAATTGCTGTTCACTTTCTGACCTGAAAGATTGTAGATGGTGCTGTTTTCACCATTGGGAGAAGCGGAGGGAGCATTGATGCCCGTCGTTCCGATAGCCAGAGGATCTGTCAGCGTGGCTCCAGCACCTGTGGCAGAGGTAAGCAGAGCCGGCACATCCGTTGAAGGTAGAGCGGTATAGCTGTAGGGCATGGTTACTGTGCCAGAACCGCTAGGCTGTGAGGCACTTTTATAGGTGTTGTCCTTGAACTGCCAGGCAATGGCTCCGCTTTGTGAGAAGACCTTGGTTACACCCGTCTCGAAATAGTTACCCTCGATGAGGAATTCGCTGTTCTTGCGGGGATTCACCGTGGCTGAGGCACCGGCACAGTTATAATAATTGTTGAGCAGGTGAATGTTTCCTGCACGTGCCATCGGCATACGCTGGTTGCAGCCAGGTCCCCAGATGTTGTAGGCAAAAGTGACGTTCAGCGTGTTTTTATCCTCGCTGTCGCTTGAACCTACCAGATTGGTGTTCATGTGGTCATAGGCACGCTCGGTATAGCCGAAAGTGCACCAGGAGACCGTTACGTAATTAGCTCTTTGCGTAATGTCGAAGTTGCCGTCTTGACCATCGGTAAACTCACAGTGATCCACCCACAGATGAGTGGTTTCCGTGCATGTAATCAGGTCTTGTCCGCCAACATCGCAAGGGCCAGGCCCAACGAATTTCAAATTACGGATGATGATATTGCTACCTCCACTGATTTTGAAAATGCCTGCATTTCTGAGGCTTTCATTGCTGTCGCCAGTGAGGTCAATAAGTGTCTGGCGGGTTACTTGTTCGCGTTTTTCACTAACATACTGACCATTGGAGAGGTTTCCGCCAGTACCACTTGATGAAGACAGGCTCTTCACATTAGCTTTATCGAGTGCGGCCTTCATTTCGTCTGTTAGATAAAACTGGGTGCAGAGGCGGGCTCCGTTGATACCAACCACTGTTCGATTGGAATAACCACCGAAACTTACAGGTGATGCCACAATGAAGTCTCCATTGGAACCATCGAGGATAACGATATCATTCTGCTTGATAGCGTTCTGGATAGCAGCTTTCTGGTCTGATCCTGTACTTTTCAGCGTGATAGTTCTGGTACCATTGTTGCCACCAGTAGTTGTGTAATCATCGCCAGTGGTGAGCGACTTACAGTTAGTCCAACCGAAAGGTGCATTGAGCTGATCGGTTGGTGTGGTAGTGTCATCGGCAAAAGCTACTATATTGGAGAAGAGGACAGCCGTGAGCAATAAAACAATCTTTTTCATAATTTGCTTTTATAGGTGATTGTTAACATCCTTAGGGTCTTTAAGGTCTTTAAGGACCCTAAGGACATTAGAGCATTTAATCGGTAGTATAGCCGAGCATTTCCATTTCGAGGGCAGCCCAGATGAAGGGACCTACGCCCTTACCGTCGTTATCGCGGATAGGTTCGCTCATGTAGTAGTCGAAAGAACCATCGCGGCGGAAGTTAGGCTTCTCCACAAATGGACCAGGGGCAGGACCGAGGCCACTTACCTCGCAACAGCGGGTGAGGGAGATGGTCTTGTCGGGATTCACACGGATGAACTCGTTGATGATGCCATTGAAGGCCTTGATACCAGCCTGACGGAAACTGTCATCGAGATAACCCTTGCGGGCTCCCTTCAGCAAAGTGTAGGCAAACATGGATGAAGCGGTGGACTCAAGGTAGTTACGAGGGTCTTTCACGTCGAGCACGTCATACCAAACACCCGTTTTCTGGTCCTGATGCTTCACCAGAGCAGTCATGGCGCGCTTGAACACGTCGATGACTTCACCACGGCGGGCATGATCCTCGGGTAGGTTGTCGAGAACCTCCACCATAGCCATCACGTACCAACCCATGGCGCGTGCCCAAGTGTGCTTAGACTTACCCGTCTCCTTGTCAGCCCAGAAGGCTGTGTGGGTCTCATCCCATGCGTGTTTCCACAGTCCGGTCTTCTCGTCGTAGGTGCGCTTGTCGGTCTTTACAATCTGGTCGATGATGTCCTCGTACGTCTTCTTAACCTTCTTAGGCTTGAGCATCATAGGAGCAGCTTCGGTGTAGAAGGGGAGTCCCATGAAGATACCGTCGAGCCAAACCTGATTGGCATAGATAGCCTTGTGCCAGAACACGCCTTCCTTAGTGCGTGGCTGGTTCTGCAGCTGTTTGAAGAGGGTCTGCAATAGTTTGAGATCCTTTTCCACAGGATTGAGCTTATACATGGCAAGCAGCACTTTACCGGGACGTACATTGTCGAGGTTAAAGTCTTCATACTTATAGCCAGCGCCCTGTCCGTTCTCGTCAATCATCTTAGCGGGATATTCTTTCAGCCAGTTGTAGATGCTCTGGTCGTTGTATGCTTTATAAGTATCGAGCATGGCGCCCATTTCCGTTCCCACGGTGTAGCTCCAGCGGGGCTTCTTAGCGAAGTCGAGATAGGTCACATCGGGCACACGCGTCATCTCAGAGTGAGTCATCCACTCAGAGTAGCGCTTATAGGGCTTGTCGGTGAGGATGAGGTTTCCGTTAATCATCAGGTTGTCAAAGTGAACATCCTGCGCCTTACCTGTGAGGTAATAGGGCTTGCCATAGACACCCTCGAACTTACAGTTGTTTACATAGATGTTATTAACGGTATAAGCCAGAGAATCAGCTTCATAGCCTACGATCATTACACCATACTTTGACTTCTGGCATGTTACGTTCTCCATCGTCACGTTGCGAACGGTGGGGTAGAAACCACGGCAGCAAATCTCTTTGGGCTCATAATCGGTATTGATCTTGAGTACAGCTTCCTTACACTGGCCCACGGTGATATTGCGCATGTTGATGTTCTCAATGATACCACCACGGCAGGAGTTAGTCTTGATGCGGAGCACACGGTCGAGGTTAGGAGAGTCCATCTGGCAGTTCTCTGCAAACACATTCTGGCAACCGCCGGAAATCTCAGAGCCGATGACCACGCCGCCGTGACCGTCTTCCATCACGCAGTTGCGGATGATGATGTTCTTCGAAGGAATACCGGCAAAGCGGCCTGTGGCACCTGCACGTCCGTCGGCATTACGTCCGCTCTTGATAGCGATACAGTCGTCGCCTGTGTGGAAAGTACAGCCTTCGATGAGCACATTCTCGCAACTCTCGGGGTCGCAACCGTCACCATTAGGACCTTCGTTCCAGACCTTCACATTGCGTACGATAATGTTCTTAGAGAGCAGAGGATGCATCACCCAGAATGGGGAATTGACCATCGTGACACCTTCGATGAGGATACCGTCGCACTGGTTGAAGTTCACCAGCTGTGGGCGAAGACCCTTACCGGCACCAAACACGCGCTGGTCCATGTCAACGCCGTCCTCAGCATATTTCAGCAGGTCGGCACGACCGCCAGGATTCTGCTGTTTCTCGGGAACCTGAATGTCACGGCTTTTAGGTGTCTTTCCACTCATCAGCCACCATGTCTCATCAGATCCGTTACCATCAATGGTACCTTCACCGGTCAGGCCGATGTCAGTCTGCTGATAGGCATAGATAAGCGGCTGGTAGTTCCAACAATCGAGTCCTTCCCAGCGGGTGGGGACATTGGGGTAGAGCGAACGGTCGAAGGCAAATACTAAGCGGGCATCTTTTTCGATGACGAGATTCACGTGGCTCTTCAGGGTGATGGCTCCCGTGTTCCAAACACCGGCAGGAATAATCACCTTACCGCCGCCAGCCTTCGAACAAGCCGTAATGGCCTTGTTGATAGCCGTCTGGTTCTTCTTGGCCGTGGCTTTTGTCGAAGCACCATACTTGGTGATGTTGAACGTGCGGTCAGCGAACTGCGGACAGCGGATACTTTGTTCGATTTGCTTGTACTGAGTGTCCCAGGGTGAGGCATTCATCACGGTGGGGAGTAACAAAGCGACAAGAAGTGTCTTGAAATAATTCATATTGTTTTTAAATTGTTTGTATATACAGGTTTTTAAGCGGATTGTTTATCGGCTGCAAAGATACGAAGAAAAATGGAATTATTATGATATGAACTACACCTATTTTATTAAGTGAAATGTTAAAAAACGAACTTTTTTGTTTAAAAACTTGCATTTCTCGATTATTCACTCTATATTTGCGGCATCTTATTTATGATTTCGTTATTCACGAAATCGCCTCGAGGTTGATGCGTCCTGCACCAACCTCTTTTTTGTTGACTTGAAATTTTTCG
>Ga0310695_10008910_pt1 | contig 15315 bp, 14 predicted proteins | sample RumenRJG_04DNA_FD_203882 | JGI IMG/M metagenome (GOLD analysis project Ga0310695, IMG submission 203882) | Bovine rumen microbial communities from Lethbridge, Alberta, Canada - RJG_04 (v2) (version 2) | ecosystem: Host-associated > Mammals > Digestive system > Stomach > Rumen | place: Canada...
AACAGTAGACTAAACTGTAGTATTTGCTTAGGTTTTAATTGTGGAAACGGGTTCAATTCCCGTCATCTCCACCATAACAAAAAGAATGACTTTGATACCTGGTTATCAGAGTCATTCTTTGTTTTTTACTAACAATTAATTATTCTCGTAATTCTTAACTATTCTCTCAATTTAGTGTACAATTTACGAGAAAAGAGTTAAAATAAAATATGCGAAAATTTGCAACATTACTCGGAAAAGATTTTATTGTAGGAGAAAATCAAATGTTAAAAATATTTATAGGACCAAATGGATTTGGTAAAACATGCAGATTATTTAAAATTAAAGAAAAATTGGATAAAGAAAAAAGTGATAATTCCATCATATTAAACTCTGAATTAATATTTGATGAAGAGGTGAAGGACACTGCTAATTCATCAATGTTAATGGAATATATCATTACTGAAATATTATCAAATGATCAAACACAAAAAGCTAAAGCTGAATGAGAGGATGCAGTTGATAAAAGTATTACCGAAAATACTGAAAAACTCAATAAAAAAATTGAATACGCATTAAGTTTCAATAATAAAAGTAAAACAAAAAATCTTTTGGAATTAAGAACTGACAAAGACTACAAGAAGCTTGTTAAAATAAATAATGATGATATAAAAAAATGTATGGGAAGTGGTCAAAAATTGTTATTTTTTTTATCTTTAATTCAATTAAGTAAAAAAGAAAACATTTTTCTTGATGAACCAGAAAATCACTGTCATCCTTCTTTTTTACATGAAATTGCAAAGTTAATAAATGATATAAGCAAGACTAAGAATGTATTTCTTTCAACACATTCGCCTCAATTACTTAGTTTGATTGACATAAATTTTAATAACTTATTTATACTAAATGACCCAAACTATAGAGAAGAAAAAACTATAGATTTTGATAGTGCAATTCATTCTTTACCTGAAAAAATGCATAAAGATAATTTAAATAAAAAAAGCAAGAGTTATTATGAAAATTATGATTCTCTTATCAAGAATATAAAAGAATTGCATTATAGAGATTTTTTTGAAGCACTTTTTTCAAAAAAAGTGTATTTAGTTGAAGGAATAAATGATTCTCTATTTTTAAAAAAATTATTAGTCAAAAATGGTAAGCAATATGATGACTATAGTATTTTTCAAACATATGGTAAAGACCATATGTTTCCATTTGTTGAAATTTTTAAATCTCTTGGATTAGAGGTGGTAATATTGTTTGATTCAGATAATAATAATAAAAAAGAAGTAAATGATGGACTAGAAAAATTTAAACATTATAAATTCACTAATACACTTGAAGAAGAATTACAATATAATGGACAAAAAAATTCTACTGTTGAATTTTTAGAATATTTGGATAATTTTAGTAATTTTGAAAAATACAAAGAAATTATTCAATAATATCATCACGAGCTGACAACATTAAAAATTGAGAAATAATCATGCTATTTACATCGTAAATGCCTTATCAAAATTACTGTTTTGAGTAATAGATTAAATAGAAAAAGAAGGACGATAAGTGATTAAATATAATATTTATTGTCATTTACTAATCTTTGTAGATGATGTTTAGTTCTATGCTTTTATTAGTTTTTCAAATTCAAATTTTAATTATTTTAAACGTTGTATTTTATAAGATAAAAAATGTGACATTTTACATTTTGAAAAATAAGATATTAAGAAGATATTCAAATTAATGGATGAGAGTTATGTAGCAGTGTATAATAAATAAGCTTAACATATTAGATTTAACGAAATATAAAACATCAATAGTAAAATAGATGTTTGCTTAACTGACACTTCTTATGAAAATAATTACAAATCAATGTGCTTGAAATTATGTAAAAATTTTTGGTTTACATTCGTTATACAATATGAGTGGTAAATGTTGTGTAAAAAAAGAATTTATTTACCTTAGAAATATTGCATCATTTCTAAATTTAAGAAACTTTTGCATCTGCTTTCAATCATCTTCGCAATTTAATTTAATTGTTTTAAAATTACTTGAGATTTTTAATATCCAATTTTTGTCACTATTAATCATAAAATCTGAAACAAGTAATTTACCATCATTTTCACTAAAAGTTATTAACCCAGCATCAAAAAATTTATGTAGTGTAGCAGAAAGCAAAATCCCATTATTTTTGTTAAATTTTTCTCTATCATTACATTGTATGAATGGCTTAATATGCGCCGCTTCTAAAACACATTCTTGTTCTAGTTCAGAAATTACACATTTTTTGTCGCGTGTTAATAATTCGTCGCGCCATATATTTTGACCTTTCCTTTGTTGGCTAAATTTTTTATCTTTTTTGACTTTTATCTTTTCAAAATATGATGTTTGAAGAAGGTCGAAATCTACCGTTGGTATGATAAGAATATAATTATTTTGTTCAATTTTATAAAATGTGATTTTACAAGCATATGGTATCGCTACTTTAAAAATTATATTTTTATATAAATTAAATTCCAAAGCTTGTTCATGAAATCTAAATGCTGTTGTTGTAAAATTTTCTTCAATTAAATCATCATCTTGAAATTTTTGATAATTTTTTAGAAAATTATCTAACATATTTGATCATTTTTTAACACTAATATTCTTGTAATCACTACTGTTATTTAAATAAATAGGTTTTAAATTATTGATGAATTGAATTATATGTTTTTTATAAAAACAAATTTTTCCTTTATAAGAAAAGTCATCATTAGTTTCGACTCTACCTCTTTTATTTTTGAATGCAGTTTTTTCACAACCATAAAAAATAAATGAGTTTGATTTAAATTTCAATTTTGACTGTCCATGATTTTTAGCTTCTTTTTGTTTATTTGGCTCAGTTACATATTCATTGGAAATGACAATTGTTCTAGTTTGATTTACAAATTTCATAGTCTATTTTCACTTCATTACTTTACAAATATTTTTAAAAATATAATACAACACATCTACAACAATTGAATTACCACTTTGTTTATAAATTTGTGTATTATTTGCAACAATTTTAAACGATTCTGGAAACCCCATTAATCTCAAACATTCTCTTGGAGTTAATCTTCTAATATTACTTTTATCAACGGTAATGTAATTGTCTCTTGATGCGTAATGATATTTTCAGCTGCTACTTAATATAGTTTTTGCAATTTCTGGATCTGGAGAGCCGTATCTTAAAACGGTCTTTTTTAATTTATCAGATAAAATAAATTTATTTAGATACTCTTTTGTTACAAAATCTCCTCTTAAATTATATTCTTGACATCTAGCTTGACATAGAGCAATTTCGCCATCAACTTGTGTAAATTTCTTTTTTAATCTTGTTGTATCTGTTATACCTTTAGCTGCTTTTTTACTGACTGCATGTTCTGGATAGAACACCTTATCCAAAAAATCAACCATTTTATATTTAAGTTTAATTGGCTTTGGAAAAGAAAAATCACGTTTATTTTTGAAGCCTACTAAAAATAATCTGTTTCTATTTTGAGGTATTCCATAATCTTTAGCATTTAGTACTTTTCAATGCAAATCATAATTTAGTGTTTGAAACATAGGATAAACAATTTCATTTCAAACTCTTCCGCTTTTAAGTGTTAATAGTCCTTTAACATTTTCAAAAATAAATACTTTTGGTTGTATTTCTCTGACAATTCTTATATATTGTTCTATTAACTGTCCTCGAGGATCTTCTAACCCTTTACGTTCTCCAGCAATTGAAAATGATTGACATGGTGATCCACCTACTAAAATATCGATTTTGTTTCTGTATTTTGTACCATCCATTTTTATTATGTCATCATATCATTTGCCATACTCGTAGTTAGCATTATATGATTGTTTACAATATTTATCAATATCATTAGCAAAAACAATTTTATGTTTAATTCCAGTTCTCTTTACCGCTTGTTCAAATGCACCTATTCCAGAAAATAATGTTCCAATTTTTAAATATTTACTCATGCAGACCTTTATAAAACCAACAAATCTATTATAATAATTAGTAAATAGAAAACATATTCACTTTAGTGAATATTATATAAAATAAATAAGCGTTATGGTAAAATCGAGTATGTTCGTTCGCGTTTATATGACATTTAGATATTAATAAGAAAAGGTATATTTTTATGTTAAAAGATGAACCAAAAAAACATCATTATATTCCTAGATTTATTTTGAAGAATTTTAATAATGAAAACTGTCAAGTTAATTATTGGAATATAGAAAAAGATAAATTAGAAAAAAGAAATACAAAAAGTGTTTTTATGAACATAGATATGTATAGAGATGAATCTCTTAATCAAGATGATCCAACTCAAATAGAATCTAAGTTATCAATTTTTGAACGCGAGATAGCGGAATTAATTTCAAATAAAATCCTTAATAAAGAAGAAATTATTCTCGATAGAAGAGAACTTGGAAAACTAAAAATTTTTACAACACTTTTATCATTTAGATCTAATCATAGAATGAAACAGTATAGTGAAAATTTGTTTGATGGATCTACAAGACAAATTCTCTTAAAATATCAACCAGATGGTAATTTTAAAGAATTATGAAAAAGAGAAATAGATGACATAGCAACTTGTAGGTGCCAGAAAGATATTGAAAGTTCTAAAAATATTGACCCAATAGTTAAACAAGAATTTTTAAACAGTATGTCATGTTTCTATATGACTTTTGTGGACACCGAAGATGAAGAATTTATATTAACAGATATTTATCCAACATTAGAGGTATTTCCAATTTATGTAAATATAAATCTGCATATGCATTGTTTGTTTCCGCTGACACCAACTAGAATGCTCATTTTAAATAATACTATATTTAGAAATGATTGTTGAGACGACCTTACTTTAAATATGATGTTGGAATATTCTCAAATAAAAGGTAATGCAATTATACCACCAATAAACATATACAAAAATATAGGGATATTCAATCTAGATGATAAATTCATTTATCATGTTAGAAAAATATGTCGTAAGGATGTAGAATATATAAATGCTTTATTTTTAAATGAAGCTAAAGTAGGTTTTATTTTTAGAAACAAAAATAAAATATTGAATTCTGTTATTTCATTCAATAATAGAAATGATACCAAACAAAAATTTTTTCTTTAGAGAAGAAAATTAATAAGAAAAATAAATAAAAAACAAGCCATTTGCTGGCTTGTTTCCTACTTTATTCAATTCCTTATCTTAATTTGCTTCTTGCAATGCAAGATCAAATGAATGAGATTAGTAATCCAACAACTTCAATTAATGGTAAGCACATTATTAAATAGTTTATTCCATCAAATGCTGGAATAACGTTGTAAACTAACAAGATTACAAATACTGATGGTCCTAGTGCCAAAATTAAAGCAATAAGTAATCAAATTCTTGTACTTACAGTTCCAACATGTTCTTCAGCACTACCAGCAATAATGAAGATGATAATATTAAGTACAAGTCAGAAAACAATACCAACTAATTGCACAATTGATAAGATTTGTGTAATTAATGCGTATTGTTCAATTACAATACCACTATAGGTGTTAATCATACTTAATATGAAGCTAGTAATTGGGATTAGAATCAAAATTATGCTTACTCATTTGAAGATGTTAGCAATTGAATAAAACGAGTTATTTGCTGTTTGTTTCATATACTTATATTTTAGCAAATGTGAGCCAATATGCAAAAAAACAATATTAAATGATTGAATTAATCTTCTAAGAAATTTTTAATTGATTTTCCAACAGCTTCAAATAATCCAACTACAAGCGCATTTCCCATAACAAAATATCTAAATTTTTGTGGCATACCTGTGTTTGTTCAACCTACCGGAAATTCATTAATTTTTTCGCACTCTTCAGGGGTTAAAATTCTATATTCGTTTTTTTCCGGATCTAGAATAATATGAGAACTACGGTTAACACTAGATTCACTTGTTAGCATAGTTCTTGCAGGAGTGTTTAAGTTATCTGGAAATGGTATAGCACCTTCAGTGTAGTAATAAGGTTCTCCATTTGGCTTGTATCTTAATTCTCTTTTCGCACCTTTAAGATATTTTCACTTAGACAAAATTTCTCCTCTAATAAAGTATTTATCATCAACATCTTTGTCAAGAATTTCTTTTAAAGTTGTTATGTGTCCTTTATAAAATGCTTTAACTTTTCCAGTGCAGACTATAGAATTGTCCATAAAACCAGCATTACCAAATTCAGCATTAAATTTGTTAGTAAGACATACTAAATCTTTATAGATTTTTGATGAAATATCAAACTTTTTGATATTAGATAAAGTTTTAACTTTAAATGCATGAGACAAAATACTGTTTTTTGTAATGATATTGTCGAATTCAATTCCTTTAATTTTCTTGTAATAATCAGATGTTTTTTCATATCCAATTATTAATGTTCTACGTCTTTTTTGTGGATGTCCATAATCAGAAGCATCAATAACGCGTCATTCAACTGCATATCCTAAATCATCAAGACATCTTAATATAATTCCAAAATCTCTTCCTTTTTGTTTTGCGGGAGACTTTAATAATCTATCAACATTCTCCAAAAATAAAATTTTTGGTCTTTTAGATTCAACTATGTCTCTTATTTCTCATCAAAGAACGCCTTTTTTGCCTTCAATTCCTTTTGCTTTTGTTGAGGCGACAGAATAGTCTTGGCATGGAAAACCACCACACAATAAATCATGATCAGGGACATCTTTTTTAGCAATTGCAATATCTTGACAAACTAAAAATGCTTTATCACCAAAATTTTTTTTATAACAATCTGCTGCATGTTGAGTTTTTCTGCTGGGTTCTCATTGATTGGCTCAAATAGTTTTAAAAAATGATTTTGAAGCAGCTTCAAAACCCAATCTAAATCCTCCAACACCGGCAAACAGTTCAACTACTTTCATTATTCCACCTCAAAACATGTTTTATATTATAAACAATTATCCCCAATGATTATTAGTAACCTATTTCTTTTTTACAAGACCTTCCGTCGCTTCTTCAACTTTAGAATCTGGTAAAGGAGCGACTCCCATTCCTCTTTGAAACATATCCATTATTTGAGAAAATGAAAGATGGCCCTCTAAATAATTAATAATAGATGCATGTGTTCTATATGTATTATGTCTACCAATCTTGCCTTTCCATTCTTCGTTTTTTACAATCTTATCTCTGTAATAATATTTACAATCTTCATTTTGACAAAGAAGGTCATTCATGATTAGATAAGATTTAGTTGAAAAATTGCCGCCCATTTGAGGTACTTTTTTAGAAATATACTGCAAGCACTCTTCATTTAGTGTAAGTTTATATCACTTAAATGTTATCTTTCCCTTTTCTAAAATAACATCAGTTTCTGGATTGATGTCTTCATAATAATACTCTTCTTCAACCAATTTAGTGTCAAGAAGCATTGAACATCTTAAAAATAAAGTAGCAATTAGTGACAAATATGAATCGTCTAACTCATTAAGCTTATCAATTTCATCCCAAATATCTTTGAAAGATTGGTCTTTCATTCATTCACCGTTAGAATTTAATACTTTTGGTCTAAAATCTCATGGACGAATTTTTAAATCATTAGTATTCTTTGTTTCTTTGTCTGGATACTGAATGTAAATTTTTTCACCAAATTCAGTTGTGTATAAAAGAAGGCGTCTTTCTTTAACACCATGTTCTAAACCTGCCTTATCTAATTCACTAAATGCTTTAACATTTACTAATTGTTTATCAAGAGCAAGTTTTTTATCATGATTATCAAATTCAAAAGAAATTCTATCTCTAACATTCATGCGAATAGTATAGCATTTAAATAAATAAAATGCAGAAGCTCTTCGTACTTATTCTTAAATTGAATATGCTTAAAAAATGTCAAGAGATATGAATTAATTAGCATCAATGTTTTTAAGTATGCTGAACTGCAAAAAACATCCTAATGCATGTTTCAAGCATATGGATGTTTTATTACTGTTAGTATGGTTCACAAACCAATGAAAAAGTTAAGTAGAATTGGATTATTTTTTGTTTGTAAAAATATCTAATTTATTCTTGCTAATGACAGTAGATTCAAGCAAACTCCTAGTATTCCATGAATCTAAACGATTGGCAATTCTTTCTAGATTTTCACTTATTTTTCTTAAACTTAAATCATTTGCTAAATATGCTTGAAATGTTGAATCTAACATCATTTGTATCCTTCTATTTAAAAAACGATTATCCAAACTTTTGAATTTTTCAAAAATATTTTTATTTCTCTAGAATTTTTTCATTTTTATATATGTAGAGATAACTACATATTAATATGTCAAAATTCAATAAACACACTAGAAAATATAATATTACGGAACAAAACTTGATTGGTTTTGATGAAATTATTGCATCTATACCAAAGAACATCAAAAAAAGTATGGTATTATATATAACAACATGGCAAGAAAAGCCAGATGATCCACAACAAGCTAATACTATGACAACTAAACCAGAATGATTTAAAGAGTTCGAAGAAAAACAAGAAAAACGTTGAAAAGAGCAAGAAAAGCGTTGAGAAGAGCAACGTAAGTTTAATGAAAAACAAGAAAAACGCTGAAATAAACAAGAAAAATTTAACGAAAGAATTTTGTGTTTAGTTGAATCGTTAGTTCGAAGAGTTGAAAATATTGAAAAGAGATTAGATATTATCGAAAAGAGGGTAGAAAATATTGAACACAGACTAGATAAATTAGAATCTAGAATAGACAATCTTGTTACTAAAAACAATTTAAGAGAATAACATAATACCCTAGAGAATTAAAATAAAATTCTCTCGACGCATGCTTACACGTTAAGAGAATTATTATTTAATGTGAACTAAATATTAGTTTGCTTTAGTTTTGTTTTCGTCTTTATCTTCTCTTTCTTCTTTGTCTTTTGGTTTAGAAGTTTTCTTAGAAGATGACTTAGTTTTTTTAGTTGGAGCAGCTTCAACTATAGCTTTAGTTTCAGCTTCAGGTTTAGATTCAACTTTACTAGAAGATTCTAAAGCTTTCTTCTTATCAATAACTTCTTGTGGAAGCTTCTTATTAGTATGGATGTAATCAATTTGTTCTTTAACAATTGTTTCTAATACTAATAATGAATCAACGATTAGATCTAATTCTAAACGGTTCTTGCTAATAATATCTTTAGCACGTTTATATTGTTCTTGAATAATCTTTTCAACTTCAGCATCAATCTTTTGTGCTGTTAGTTCTGAATATGGATTAGAGTATGGGTTAACGATTCCTTCAGTTGGAATAAGTTGAGTCATACCTAAATCAGTCATACCTAATTGTGCTACCATTGCTTTAGTTATTCTTGTAACTTTAAATAAGTCATTAGCAGCACCAGTTGAGATATTTTCTTTTCCATAGATAATCTCTTCAGCTGCTCTACCAGCTAAAGTGCTTGTAATAATAGCTAATAAATCAGATTTCTTTTGAATCGAGATTTCTTGTTTTTCTGGTGTAGAAAGTGTATATCCAGCTGCTTGTCCTCGAGGAATAATAGTAATTTTTTCAACTACATCACTTCCTGGCATGTTTAGTCCAACTAAAGCATGTCCAGCTTCATGGTAAGCAATTTGTTTCTTTTCATCTTCAGTAATAACACGAGAATGTTTAGCAGGACCAGCAATTACACGGTCGATTGCTTCATCAATTTCTTCCATGCCAACAGCCATCTTATTATTTCTAACAGCTAATAAAGTAGCTTCATTTAATACGTTTTCAAGTTGTGCACCACTAAATCCTGGAGTTCTACGAGCAATATCACCAAGATTTACACGCGAAGAAATATTCTTATTTCTTGCGTGAATCTTTAAGATTAATTCACGTTCTTTAATATCTGGTAAGTTTACTTGGATGTGTCGGTCAAATCTACCAGGACGTAAGATTGCTTCGTCTAATACATCTAATCGGTTAGTTGCAGCAATAATAACGATTCCTGACTTAGTATCAAATCCATCCATTTCAGCAAGTAATTGGTTAATAGTTTGGTCAGCAATTCCAGCACCAGCACCAGCAATTTCAGCACGACCACGTTTTGCAGCTACTGAATCGAATTCATCAATGAAGATAATTGATGGAGCTGTTTTCTTAGCGTTGTTAAATAAGTCTCTAACACGTTTAGCACCAACACCAACTAACATATCTTCAAATGAAGAACCACTTACTTGGTAAAATGGAACTTTAGCTTCTCCAGCTACTGCTTTTGCTAACAATGTTTTACCAGTTCCAGGAGGACCATAAAGGATAATACCTTTTGGTGCTCTAGCTCCCATAGCAGCATATTTGCTAGGGTTTCTTAAGTAATCAACTGTTTCAATAAGTTCTTCTTTTTCTTCTTTTAAACCAGCAACATCATCAAATTTAATGTTACTCTTAGCTAACTTAGCTTGAGATTTACCAACTGATCAAATTGATTCTTCCCCACCACCTTGAAGTTTAGACATTTTAGAGAAGTATCAAATAAATAATGCAATGATTGCTACAGTTGGAAGCAATTGTAATAAAACATAACCAACTGATGATGAACTTGGAACTACTGCATTAATTGATGCATTTAGTAACATTTGACTTACTCAAAGATTAGAATCAGTAGGAACTGTTCATTCGTTTTGTGTATTTGTTGGTGGTGCATAAATTTTACCATCATTAGCTGATGCATATCAAAATGGAAAACCACCTAAAACTACTTGGTGAACATTAGCCATTAAACTTGTTCCACCTTGAATTGTAATGTCTCTAAAATCACATTGATCAATCATGTTGATTGCAATTTGACCTTTATCAGTATTGTTAACAAAGAAAATGAAACTGTTAACATTACCGCCAGCTACATAATATTGTGCGCTTGTAATTTTGCAAATATCATTACTTGTTGCTGTATAAGTTTTTCCATCGCTACCAGTAACAGTTATTGTTTGCTTTTTATTAGGACTTTCACCACTTTGAGAGATACTAACATTACTTATTCTATTAACATTAGTGTAATGGTTAGTTGAAAAGTATCAAATCAAAGTAATAACACCAGCAGTAAGCAATGCTAATAACACTCATTTCAATCATCTTCAAGCTGATTGGAATGTTGGTTTGTTACCACTTCGAGCTTCAGATTTAGAATCGTTTCTAGAGTTATTTGTTTCAGATCTTTGTGAATTATCTTCACTTGAAACCTTCATAATTTTTAATTCTTTATTTGTCATACTATTTCTTCTTATTTATCTTTATTTTCTTCTCTGTTTTAGGTTTAGTTAATTCCATTTCTTTTTGAAAAAATTCATTTTTAAGTACACCTATATAAGGGATATTACGTAGAAGTTCATGATAGTCTAGTCCAAAACCGATTAAGAATTCATTACCAATTGTGAAACAACTATAGTATTCGCCAATATCAACTTCTCTCTTTTGTGGTTTATCTACTAAACACATAGCACATACTGATTTTGCTTTTTTAATTTCCAATAATGATTTTTTAAGATTATGAATTGTTCATCCAGTATCAATAACGTCATCAAGTAAAATAACATCACGACCTTTTGCATCAACTTTAATGTGTGTAACAATTTTTATTTTTTTGTTAGTAGAAGCAATTCCACCAAGATATGATGAATAAACGATAAAGTCTAATTCAACATCTGTAGTAATGTGCTTAATTAATTCAGCAGTAAAAGGAATTGAACCTTTTAGGATAGAAACTAATAATGGTCTTTTGCCTTTATATTTTGTGTCTATTCACTTAGCGGCTTTTTTACATGCAGCAACAATTTGCTTGTGGTCAAAAAGAACTTTTTCAAAATGTGGATCAATTTTAGCCATAATATTAATAAGTTATTATAATAAATATTATAAAAAATTATGATGAAATATGACTATGATGTAATTGTCCTAGGAGCAGGACCAGTAGGGAGCTACTGTGCTTATTTAGCAAGCAATAAAGGTTTGAAAACTTTATTGGTAGAAGCTACAAATAAAAACGGTGGTCAACCATTAAATTTATATGCTTATAAACAAATTGTTGATTTTCCATTATTCAGTTCTATCTCTGCTATTGACTTTGTTAACAAGATTAATGAACAACTAGCAACTGAAAAGAAAGTGGAAACCATTTATAATACCAAAATGACTGATTTTGAGATTAAAGATGATGTTATTTATTGTCATTTTAATGACGAAGTCATTATAACAAAGAATGTTATCATCGCTACTGGTAATGGAATTTTTAGTCCTAATTTATTGGAAATATCAGGATCACTTAATCATCCTGATGTGGAATATATTGTTAGACCATATTCTCACTATGAGAATAAAAAAGTTGTTATTTTAGGTGGTGGAGATAGTGCAGTAGACTGAGCTAATAACATCGCTAAAAACACTAACGCAAAGATTAGTATTATTCACCGTAGAGATGTATTTAGAGCTAATGGTGAAAATGTTGATGGTTTAGCCAAAAACAATGTCAATGTTTATCTAAATAAACAATGTCTTAAGATAGAAGGTAACATCTTATACTTTAAAGATAATGTTAGTGGAAAAGAAGAAAATATTAAATTTGATAAATTAATTGTTCAATATGGTCAAAAAATTGATGTGAACCCACCACAATATATTCAAAAATTAGAACATACTCCTGCTAATAAAATTATTGTCAACCATAGTCAAATGTCAAATATTAATGGAATTTATGCCATTGGTAATGCATGCTTTTATAATAACCGACCAAACCTAATTGTTGCCGGTATGGGAGAAGCAGCGATGGCAATTAATGACATATTAATCAAAATTAAAAAATATGACGAACATAAAATTGCCTAAAATTTTAGTCATTGTTGGACCAACTACAAGCCACAAAACACATTTAGCAGTTGAAATTGCTAATAAATTTGATGGTGAAATCATTAATGCTGATGCTTATCAAGTTTATAAAGATATGAGTATTGGAACTAATGCTCCAACAAAACAAGAACTAGAATCTGCTGTATTTCATTTAAACCAAGTTATTAGTTTAACTGATGAATGGGATATTAAGAAATTCCAAACTAAATGCTTAGCAGTTATCAAAGATATCTTAAGTAGAGGTAAACTACCTATATTAGTTGGCGGTAGCAACTTATATGTTGATGCAATAATCAAGAACTATGATTTGTCTTCTGCTAAAAGAAATGAAGCTTATGATCAATATGATAATCAAAAACTTTATGAATTGTTATTTGCTCAAAACCCTGAACTTGCTAAGAAAATTGGTGTTAATAACAAACGAAGATTAACCAGAGCGTTAGAAATCATTAATGAAACTAAAGACCCAAATGCATTAGTTAAAACTAATGAACCAATTTTTGATTACTTGATGATTGAATGTAATTATCCTACAAGAGCAGAATTGTATGACTCGATTAATAATAAAGTCGGTCAAATGATTAATAATGGTTGAAAACAAGAAGTTTTAGATATCATGAAAAAATATCCAAATTTAGATTTATTACATAATGTTGGATTCAAAGCTATTGGTTATAGTGACTTTTATCTTTCAATTATTAACAATACACCAGTTAATGAAGAACTTATTAAACAAAAAGTTAGAAGATATGCTAAAAGACAAATAACTTGAATTAACAATAAATATCCTGAACATTTACTATTTGATCAAAGCAATAAAGCAGAAATCTTTAAACAAATTGAATTATGAAAAGCAAAGTAAATAGTTTGTATATTCATATTCCTTTTTGTAAATCAATATGCACGTATTGTGATTTTGTACGTGAAATTGCAAGATGCCAAAAACAAGAAGATGATTACATAGCTAAAATTTGTAATCAAATTAATAAGGAGTGCAATCATAAATTCAAAACTATTTATGTTGGTGGTGGAACACCTAATTGTTTAAGTGACAATAATTTAAATTTATTACTTTCAACTTGTAAAAAAATTAAAGCGAAAAATTGTGAATTTAGTATTGAATGTAATCCAGAATTTATTAATCATAATCAGGTTAATATTTTTAAAAAATTTGGTGTTAATCGAATTTCACTAGGTGTGCAAACTTTGAATGAGAACATTAATAAAATTTTTAATCGCAAACACACTAACAAAGATGTTGTTAATGCAATCAAATTATTAAGAAAAAACAACATTAACAATATTAGTTTAGATTTTATTTACGGTTATGGATTAATGAAACTAAAAGATATTAGAAACAATCTTAAATTCATTGTAAACAACAAAATACCGCATTGCTCGTTTTATAGTTTAGAGATTAAAGAAAATTCAATATTAGCTAAACAAAAATATCAAATCAATGATGAACTTATTGACAAACAATTTAAGTACATAATTGACATGATGAAAAAATATAAATACCAACATTATGAAATTAGCAATTGATGTATTAACAAGAAATATCAATGTCAACATAATTTAGCTTATTGGAATACAAATGATTGAAAAGCAATTGGCCTTGGTGCTTATGGTTTAGAAAACAGAAATTATTATTACTATTCTGGTACAACAACAAATTTTAAAAAAATAAATACCAAATATAGTGATAAGGATTATTATTTTCAAGTAATTATGATGGGATTTAGGTTAATCAAAGGTATAGATTTAAAGAACTCAACCCATGTTAAGGCTTTTAATTTTTTCAAAGATAAAATTGATCCTAAATTGATTACAATCACAAAAGATAATATCAAAGTAAAAAATGTTAATCAATTAGATAATATTTTGATATCTTTAATATAGTTATGAAATTTAAACATTTATCTTTATGTGCTTTATTGCCTTTACCACTAGTAGCTTTAACTACAAGCTGTGGTAAAGATGGTAGTCAATTATCAATAATCACCAATATTGTCAAAGATAATTTTGAAAATCCAGCGACTGATTTAGGAAAAGTAGATTCAGGTGATGCAGCACAAGCACTATTTCAAGAAAAGATTCTAAATTCAGAAACAGTGCAATCAAACGAATTATTATTTGATTTATTTAATTTTTTAGCAGTTGATGGACTAACCATAGACATTAGTGGTACATCTTTGCAGATTTTACCAGCAAGTTATAGTATTTTCAAATTGTTTGAAGAATCAAAATGTGTATTAAATTGTCAATATGATTACAAGTTTTTAACTGTTAGTGATGAAGAATACTACAAGTTTATTTTTCAAGGTTGAGTAACATTACAGATGATTGAAGATGTGTCTAAAGATAATGTTGATTTGAAAAAAGGCGATATTATTCAATTTGTATATGATATACAAGCTTGAGTTAAAGCGACAGTATCTTATTATCAACAAGA
>Ga0310695_10008911_pt1 | contig 15315 bp, 16 predicted proteins | sample RumenRJG_04DNA_FD_203882 | JGI IMG/M metagenome (GOLD analysis project Ga0310695, IMG submission 203882) | Bovine rumen microbial communities from Lethbridge, Alberta, Canada - RJG_04 (v2) (version 2) | ecosystem: Host-associated > Mammals > Digestive system > Stomach > Rumen | place: Canada...
TACAAAAAAAACTATAGAGTCGTTCTTATTTTCGCAGCTCAAAGAAAGGTTATAATTAATAGCGAATTCTTCAAGTTCTTTTATTACGTTCCAGATTATCTGTTCCGGGGATGCCGCAGCTTGAATTCTTGCCAGCATAAGATTTTTTTTATCTTCAGTAATTTTCTGTGATTCGTCTTCCCTCTCTCTTTTTTTGAGTTTGTCTGCAACAGTTGTTCCTTTTACGAATGATGCATATTCTTTTGTGATTTTGATAAAATTATTTTTCAGATAATCAAAAAAAGGAATAATCAGGTGCGTTTCAGAATCCGGAAAGAAAAGATAAAGATTTAACTTTGGTGCAAGAAGCTCGATTCCATTTTCCGCCTGAATAAAAAATAATGCTTCCGTTCCAGGATGCAAAAGCTGTGTATTATATAGAAGGACTTTGTATTCTTTATCACCGGCTTTTTTTGCATTATTATCTTTTGTAATTCCCTTCATCAAACCTATCATCTTTTGAGACTGCATTAAAAAATCACATGGAGTATCTTTTTTCGAAACATAAATGAGATTTTTTTCTGCATCACAATTATTACTGAATTCCATTTCCAGCTTTTTTACAAAAAATATTTCAGACTCTGTTGCATTCAGCTGAGTTTTACTTGAGTCATATTTATTTTTCCAGAAAAGCGGCCCCTTTATCGAAAAAAAACTGTAGGTATTTACCATCGAAGCCCAGAGCTGCTTATTTTGCAGAGAATTTATTTGTTCAAGTATTCGCCCGTCCTTTCCGTATCTTTTTCTAGAATAATTTTCAGAAACCACATTATAGCCGCTAATTTGATACAGGCTGCTTCCATCAGAAAGTTCCAGACTCTTTAATTTGACATTATTTGTTTTCAGATACTCTCCCAGAACCAGTAAGCCTAACCGACTAAGATTTCCAGACACTTTGACTTCACAGTTTTTGAGCGAATCAATCTTTTTTTTAGCCATACAGTAATCTATTCCGCCAAAACATAGAAGCTCTTCTGCAGGAATTATAATTTTTGCCATTCCATTCCCCCTTTTTTATGCCCCTAAACAGCTTTCAAATTTTTCCAGTTCTTCATTCAGATTGGTAATTGATACTGTTCTTGTACAATGTGAATTGAATAAAGAATTTTTTGCCTGATATCTGACTAAAAGGTTACCTCCAAACTTTTCGATTGTTACATCAGAATAATTATATTTTGCCAAAATAGAGCGGATTTCGTTTTGCGCATATTCCTCCAGATCTTTTTGTATAATGCGCACCCTGGAATCTAAACCGGAGAATTCATAAAATGGCAGGTCATTATCAGGAATTGTATTCATACGATCTACATAGCGGGTGCACACCCAGTCTATTAAATGCGAATTCCGGTATTCTATAAAATACGGAATCAGATTCATCTGGCTTCTTTTAAATTCTATATAATCATAATTTGACTGAAAAGTAACAGAATCTAAGTGCTGATAAAACTTTCCGAAAATCTTATTTCTTCTATCTTCTTCATGCCCGGCCGATTTTTGCTTTGCGTAATCCCGGTAATATGACGGAAGCACATCATAAATCTTTTTCATGTATCCATTGATTGTTTTTACCTCCTTAATCTGAGCCGCATATTTTTCAGGCTCCATAAAAATAAAATCGTAATTTGAATTAAAGACGCCGCCTGTAAAACGATAAAGATTTTCGAATAAGCAATAATCAAAAACACATTCCCTGTGAGATAAAATCAGTTCAAGGTCTTTGATCCTTTTCCGAAACTTTTCAAGTTCTTTTGCGTTTTCTTCCGGTTTAAAAATAACCCTTTTGAGTGTTCTGATATCATAAGGCATTATGTTCAGAAAAGTTTTTTCTTCTTCCGTAAGTTCGTCCCAGTATTTTTTATGAACCGGAAAAAATGCCGTAACAAAATCAGAAATTATTGTATTATTCATAAGCTGCCCCATCCTTTTTTAATAGATTTATAAATCATCGTCTCCATTTTTTCCTGTAATTCGGTTTTGTCGCTGGAGCACCAAACAGACACCTTCATTTTTTCCGCGCGACTAGAGCTGTAATCTGTAAAATGAAGAAGATATTTTGAAAATTTTTGAGTTTCTTCCTTATTTGTTTTGAGAAGAACGAATTTTTTCACATATTTACGTCGCCCTTGCTGCTTATAAAAGACTTTTCTTTCTTCGATTGTGCTGTCTGAAAGTTTTTCATTATTTTTGTTAATTTGAGCACATGGGAACGGACACAAATCCTGAATCTGATGAACGGCAATATCAGGCTCGACACATTTCTTGTCTTCACGAAGACGGTCGATGCAAAGATTGTAAGTTGCAACACCTGCCGCCTTTCCCTTCAACTGCCAGCCTTTTTCTTCCGAATATTCCGCAATAAAGTTTTTGAAACTGTCGTTCAGGCAGTTTGTATTTGCAAAATCCGTGGCAGTAATTTCAAATACAAATTCTGGCTTTATCATCTGAAAGGCGGTACCTTGAGAATCTGTGTAAATAAGATTTGAAGAAACCTGAAGAGCAGAAAGATTCTGTTCAAGAATTTTTCGCTGCTCATTTGAAAGTCCGTTGCTTCCGCTCGCAAAAATTCTGTAAAAGCCGCTCGGCTCCATAACCGCAAATAAAAGGTCACGCACACCATTTTCACAGCTTGTATAACCGATTACTGCCGCATCAATGGAATGGAGCGGTTTGATTTTCCAGATAACAGGCTGCTCTGTATGGACGACAAGACCTTCTGCCTTTTCCTTGATGACCCATTTTTTATAAACGCGGGCAATGTCACTGGAAGATTTTCCTTTTTCCATCTGAACAGGACTATCTGGTCCAAATATTTCAACCAGCTTTTCATACGTCTTTTCATAATGCTCCGCCTGCCACTTTGAATCATCAATAAAAAGAATGTCAAAAGGCGAAAGCACAAGTGAAGCGTGAAGTTCTTCGTTTGCAAGTGCATGAATTACATCTGAAACACGGCTACGGCTTTTATCCTGCTTTATAAAATTCAGTTCTGCAGCAAAACCCGCACATTTTATGCCGGCAGCCTTCATTTTTGCTGTAAATTCTTCCAGACACGGAAAATCCTTTTCTTCCCTGCCACCGGTCGTAAACATAACCGTAGTTTTTCCGTCAAAATAAACTGTCCGCATTTCTCCGTCGAGTTTTCGGGTTATGCAGATATTGCTTCCTTCGATGTCTGCAATCTGAGACGGATTTGTGAGGACAAATTTTCCTGAAAGTCTGTGCTTGTATTCAACTGCTGTTTCGTCAAAAAGTTTTCTGCTGTTTGCAAGAAAAGCGGCTTCTGCTGTTGAATCAAGAACACTTTGTATCCGGGCAAGAAGATCCATCAATAATCCTCCAGGTCAATTTCAGTAAGGTGAATCAAAAGCTGGTACGTGGTGTTGGAGTATCCAATTTTGCCGCTCATAAAACCACGGTATTTTTTTCCGCCTTTCATTAGCACAATCGGGTCTGTTCCGCCAGCTCCACCGCCAATAAACATCATTTCTCTTTTATCATGAAGTTTTTTTGCAAGCTCAAACAAAAATGAATAGGTAAGCCCGTTTGTATGAAAAAGCTGATAGGTATGACAAAAAACATACCGGCGCACCGCCTCATAAACAGGAATTGTTACTCCGGTCCATCTGATTGGCAGCGTTTCATTCTGAATATTTGCTTCAGTCGTATTAAATGCCCTCTGCTCTCTAAGAGAACCATCTGCGTTAAAAATCTGTTCCTCAAACCTCACATCTGAAACAAGTTCATTTTTTTCATCCGCATATATGTAATGCAATTTTTCGCAGAACCTTCCTTCCTGCTGCAAATCAATTTCCGGGTCGCCGCCTATGAGATTTCCAAAAACAATATCGCTGTCATTATCCGCAGCTTCTTCAATGGCAGAAATACTGGTTTTAAGAGTTGATTTTATAATTCTGTGCGAAATTGCAGTTGTATCTTCCTTTTTTTCGATTTTCTTATAAAAGGGTGCAATTCCGACCATTGCATTTTTACCTTTACCGTCGCCAATAGAAATCAGTTTCATCCGCATCTCCTAAAACATATCAAAATCAATGTCATCTACACTGTTTATATCAGACACTATAGGTTCATCATCCGGCTGATAATCAGTATTCTTTTCAGCATAAGTTCCGCCTTCCTGCCCTCTTTTTCTTTTTACCAGAAAAACCGTTCCATTCCTTTGAAAAAGAAGGTCCCCGCATTTATATCGAAAAATTCTTTCACCAATGACTCTGACCACTGTAAGAACATCATACCCCTGCAAAGTGTAAACTTCCTGTGCCTCAATTGGCTCCAAAAAAAGGCTGTCTTCCGTAAGCTCCTCAAAAATATACCAGTCTTTTTCATCTCTCCGATATTCACTTCCTGTTTTTGATTCGTCCGGTGCCTTAGAATAGATTTTTCCCTCTTCGTTCAGGCGGCAGGTACCTATAGTTTTTTTTGGAAACAGGGTCATATCTGATTCATCATACAAAATGCGCTTACATTCATGATTTTCTTTGTCGAGTGCAATGATTTTCCGCTCGCCATAAATTGACTTTCGTTTTAAAGGAACTGCTTCTGCCGAAAATTTTCCCCTGCCAAATGAAAATGTGATTATGTTTTTTCTAGGCATAAAAGTACCCCCTTTTTTATCTAAACTAAAACAGTAACAAACCCGGTTTTTCTTAAAGTCTCTTGAGTGTCAAAATAAGAAACTTTATCAACCAGAACCCACAAAACCTTTGTAGAAAATCTATAATGAATTACAGGCTCGGCGGCATATCCATCAGTAAAAATTATAAGACCATCGTAATCGCTTTGGTTTTTAATTGCGTAATCAAAAATCGGCTGAAAACAGGTTCCACCCCGTCCACGAATCTTTATCTCACTTACCTCCTTAAATCGTTCCGGCTTTTCAGTTGCTAATACACAATCAAACTGAAAAACATCAATATATTTTATGCCTTTGTCAAATACATTAGCGATTGCATGATAGAACTTCAGAACATGCTCAACAGTGATAGAACCGCTTACATCAACACCCACAAGAATCTTTGACGGAACCGGGCGGCGTTTTTTTCCCATCTGAGCATAGCCAAATCTCCTGCTTGGTCGCATTCTTGTAAGGGTATAGTCTTTGTTGTTACGAAGACCCTTAAAATATTCCAGAAGCCTTACGCACGAAGGAATCCTTGCTTTTTTAACCGCCATCAGAGAAAGCAGTTCTTCCAGATTTCCAGGCATAGTTCCCCATAAGGTACTGTTACTCTTCATAAAAGAATCAATTGATTTTTCTGCTTCGGTGTCATCACAACTCCATAGCTCACAGCCGGCTTTTGTTTCCTCAGATTTTGAATTGTCATCCGATGCATTTTCAGTTTTTGAGTTATCATCCTGTGCGCCGCCATTTTTTTCTTCTTTTGTTTCTGTGCTGTCTGATGATGCACCGTTAGATTCTTCGCAGTCAGATTCTTCCTGAAAAAAAGAACTTCGTCCATTTTGATTTTGAAATTTTTCAGCTCCATCCCCATTTTGATTTTCATCTGTTTCATTTCCCGTAAAACCTGAGCCGTCATCCTCGTCACTATCTTCATCATCACTGTTGCGGAGCATCTTATAGTAATATTCGATGTCACGATGTTTTTTAAAGCCGCGACATCCGACACCTTTTTGAGTTATAGTCATTGTGCTCGCTTCATACCAGAGTTCTTTATCAAAATTCCAGTCATTCTCCGGGCGGCGGAAGGGATGCCGGAGAATAATCCGCTGAATTTCAATCGCAAGTTGATTACGCAAACTTTCTCTGGTTTTCTTTCCGACAATCTGAGGATTATATTCAATCAGATTTTTTCCTACCCTGAACGGAATCGGGATTTTTGGATTCGGTACAAGCTTTTGCATACAAAACAATTTGAAAAAAATCGGATTGCTGTAAAACCATGGCATTGTAAGGCTTTCAAATATTTTCTTAAAATCAGTTTCGGACATCACTTCTCCTTATAAATCCCATAAACTCCACAAACACTTCATCAGGCACAAATGTTATAGTCTTTTACAAACCGCATAATTGTGTCTATCAAATCCGGGCAACTTAATTGAAGGAATCTTTTTGCATTTTCAAATTTTGAATCCGTATAAAGCGAAGTAAAATATGCAAGTGACTCATATTTTTTATACTCATGAAGCCATTCAACAAATGCCGTAAGATTTTTTGCGAACGACTTCTGCTTATTAACGGCCGTCAAATCCGAACGGTCCAGAAATTCAAAAATAGAATCAACAATCTGTGAATATTCATAAATCTGATATGAAGCAAATCTTGGGAAAACTGCACTTCCCTTTTCAAGAATATCAAAACCGGAAACCTTATTTTTTTCGCGGATTGATTCTGTTGCTATAAAATCAAGGGCACAACTTTCACCAATAACACCGGCGAGAATCTTAACGTGAACAGGCTTTAAAGAAGGAACCGATTTTAAAATACCATTCACCTTTTCCCAGGCACGGCGGTCTGCTGTTTTTGCGAAATTAGAAGCATCATCATCCTGTTTTGCAGTATCAAGACGGTTCGGCTTTAATTTAATGTAATGAAGGATTCTGGCATCAAATCCTTTTTTTTCAGCCCACTTAAGCCAGTCTTCCGTAGACGGGCGGAAAGTGTAAATGTTGAAGCGCGAAACGAGAGCTGGATCCAGCTCGGTAAGCTGATATTCGTCACCTGCGTTTACTGCAGAAACAATGCGGCTTCCTTCAGGGAGAAAACGGCCGGCAAGCTTTTTATTAAGGGCCAGATCCATAATTGTCTGCAGGATTTCCGGGCGGGCACGGTTCAGTTCATCGAGAAAAAGCACAATCGGTTTTCCGTCAATCGGGAACCAGTAAGGCGGACTGAAAGTTGTAAGGCCGGTTGCCTCATCATAATGAGGAAGCCCTATCAAATCGCCAGGGTCACTCATCTGTCCCAAAAAGAGAGCAACCACCTTCATCTTCTTTTTTGTAAAATAGTCAGTGATAATCTGCGATTTACCGATACCGTGGTTTCCCGCCAGCATGATGTTCTGCTCAGGCGGTGTGATTTTGAGGATTTCCATTCATTATTCAACCTCCCATTCCTTTGCTTTTTCCAGATTGTAAACAGAGTTTTTGGGATGCTTATAGCCATACAACATGGAAAGCTGATCTCTGGCTTGCACTACACCAGATTCATTTATATCGTTGTCCGGCTTTTTTGAAGCTTCAACACTCAGGCGGAGCCATTTTTCTGCATCGATAAAATCCTGTTCGGTGGCATCCTTTCCGCCATCCATCCAGACCTTATACCATTTGTGAGTTCCCACAAACATCATGGCCCATGCACTTCCGAGTTCTGCGCCTTTCAAAAAGTATTCTTCGGCAAGTTCATCATTGTTTTCACCAACATAAACAAGACCAAGCCGGACGAATGCACGCGGATTATTTTTTCTGCACTGCTCCTCCAGGAAAGCAAAATTTTGTTCAGTATTAATTCCGTCTTCTATCTGGCGGGCTGCAACTTCAATTCCGGCTTCTACATTGCCTTCTGCCGCAAGATTTTCAAGTTCACGAACTTCTTCTTCGCTGTAAAAAACCGAATGATTAAGTCTTACTCGATCCATATAAAACTCCAGAAAAATAAAATGATTATTAGTGATATATTGAAATATAGACGAGAGACACGAATTTTAATTAATATTTTTGAAAATTTTTGAAAAAAAAACGTTAAATTTATTTTTTAAAATGGCTATTTGAAAATTTCAACTTTAATTTTTGCGTACGGGTATTTATTGTGAGAGTCTAAGAATCCTTCTTCTGTAATTGTAAATTTGTGCTTTGGGATATTTCCGTTTACGCACTCTTTAACGAATATGTCGTAAAATTCCTGATAAGTGAAGTCAATATAGGCCTTCTCGCGGGCCTCGTCCAAAATAATATCGTAAAGCTGCTGCAATTTGAAAGAATTTCTGCGGTATTTTGTCATTCTTTCTACGAGCAGATTTTTTACAAACTCATATTGATTTTCATTCATTATAATTTTTTCCGCTAGAACTCAAATGTAAGGATAAAAGCATAATCGCCCGTTGTCAAGCAAAGAGCAAAATATTCACGGATGTGAAAGAATAATCTTTAAAAAAATTGTTTTTTCTGGAAAAATTTCGTGTCACTTCTCTATATTCCAATTATACGCACAAATATGGAAGCAAGTGATGCAAAGAGCACATTGCTTTTTGTGATAAAATTCTTATGCACGGAGAAAAATAATGGACGAGAAACTTAAAGAAGCCTTACAAAATCCTCAAATACAGGAAGCATTGCAACAGCTAAAAGCTGAAAAAAATAAACAGCGTCAGGAAAAACCTGATGAAACAAACCCTCTCTTGGAAGCTGAAAGACTTGAACGCCGTCGCCGCCATCCAAGACGAAAAGAAGGCCTAAGAGCTTATTTTGAAAAAAATGGTTGGTAAACTATTTTTAAGAGGTGACTTGAAAATTTCATTGTCGCACGGAAGCTGAACGACGTATTGGGCGAAAGTGAGGAAGATTAGCTGATTATTGAGTGGTCAATCAATGCGACCTTCATATTACTGCCGCAAATCCTTAAATGGTGAAAACTCTGTGTTTTCTGCCGTAAAGATATGGAGCATTTCCATTGCACGGGTCAGACAGACATAAACCATATTGTACTGTTGCTCGTAATATGTTTCTGAATCAAAAATTGACTGCTGTTCCGCTCCCTGAATACGATGGTCGGCAAGCAGAAGCACCACAGGGAAATCAAGACCTTTACAGTTTTGCATTGTACAGAATCGGATTTCCTTTGTTTCTGCAAAATCAAAATTGTCTGTAATCTGCTGGCTTTTTACGCCAAGCTCTTTGTCGAGCAAGCTCTGAATTTTTTCGAGTTTCTGCTTTTGATTTGCAATAATGCAGATGTTTTCTTCGTCATAGTTCAGGGCATTCAAAAGCATTTTTACCTGCTGAACCATCTGACTCATTAAGTCGGCAGAGTTTTTGCCGCAAGAAATCTCAACAGGAGGGCCAGGTCTGAATGCAACCGGCTTCAAAGCTTTATCCATATTTTTGAATTTGCTTCGGTAATTTTCTGCAAAGGCGTGAATCTGATTTGTGTTTCGGAAATTCATTTTGAGGATTTTTGTTCTTCCGCGGATATCAACTCCAGAACGGCTCCAGTTAAAACCTTTGCGGTAAATTGACTGGTCACTGTCACCGGCAAGGAAAACTCCGCGTTTTGTAGATTTTTTAATCAGGGCAAGAATTACAGGCGGTAAATCCTGAGCCTCGTCTACAAAAGAATATTCTGCATAAAGCTCTTCCTTAGTGACGTTCTCCCCTGCTTTCAGAGCTTCAATCAGTTTTTTTGCAGCAAAATTTCGCGGCCATACAGTCAATTCTTCAAGAGCTATTTCTGCCTTTTCAAGTACCTTCCAGACGGCAATTCGTTCTTCTTTTTTAAGAGGCGTTTTCATGCCGTTGCGGTCGCACATTTTTTCAATGTAGTCATCTTTTGTAATGCAGTTTGCCCAGATAAATTCCAAACATTCTGTAAAGATTTCTTTTTCTGTAAAACCATCACAAATGAAAAGCCCGGCGTATGAGTCATCAAAACCAAATGCAAGCCTTTTTTTCGGGAAGATTTTTTTCAGCATTGAAAAGAGGAAAGAATCTGCGGTTGTGATTGTGCCGTCAGGGACTTCCGTTCCAAGAATCTTTGTTACATATTGATTGTATTTTACAAGGCTCTTTGTGTAAGTCAAAAGCCGGAATGAATTTTTGCCCTTATCAAAATCCAGTTGAGAATTAAACTCTTTAACAGCCTTTTCCAATGACTTTAGAAGAACGAGTGATTTTCCTGTTCCTGCAGAACCTTTAATCAAAAAGTCTTTATCAAGCTTTATCTGCTCAAGAATATAATTCTGTTCACTTGTAAGTTTTGTAACAGAGGCTTCATAGTCATGGCGGGTCTTGGAATAAAAGGCAACTTTTTCAAGGTAAGAAAGATACTGCTTTGTTGTTTCATAACCCTTCATCTGTTCAAGGATTTTTTCCTTTTCCTTTCGGAAGTTCATCATCTGCTCGTTTGCTTTATGCCTTACTTCATCAAGTTTTGCATCCTTTTTTGAAAGACGGGCTTCTGTTTCTGCAAGTTCGTTTTTCAAAAGAGATTCGCGGGCAGTCACAACATTCAGCTGATTCTGGAGTTCACCGTAAGCATTTGCCTTTTCTGCAAGATTCTGATTTTCTTTTTTAAGCAGCGCAATCTGAGCAATTGCTTTTGTAAGCTCTTCACTCTGATATGGACTGTGATTATCCCAGTTTTCAAGTTCCTTTTTCAGCTCTTCAAGGGCACGCAATGTTCCCCATTTTTCCGCCTCTGCAAAAGCAAGAAAGCAGCGGATTGTAGTTTGAGCACTTTCTGGCCCAATTTCTTCAAAGCTATGACGCACTGAATTTGAAAGGAAATGATTTGTATAGAGTTTTTTAAGCGACTGATAGACAGCCCATTCTTCTTTTGGAAGAATCCGCTTTTCTGCCCCATTATAAATAGGCTTCCCATGATTTTCATAATAATCTGAGGTATAACGGTTTATAAGAGTTCCAAAAGCATTATCAGAATCAAACCCGCCCGAAATTCCATATTTTTCTTTAAGACTGCGCTCAATAAGAGAATGTATAGCAAGCACAAAAAGTCCCAGGTCAGCCGAGCGTACTTTAAGGATTCGTTCAAGATTGAGTTCAAGCGTGGACATTTATTGGTTATTTTCCTTTTCTTTTTCATCTGCAATAGTCAATAAAAGGCTATCAAATTCTCTTGAAGATAATTCTATATGTAAAGTTTCCTTAATTCTCTGAACACACACCTGACATTTTTTATAAAACCGTTTGTATACAATAAAATTATCTGGTAGTTCTGGATTTATATTTTCATTATTTTCAGGTGGTAATATGTAATCTCTTTGAGCAATTCCAAGCATTTTTATAACTTTTCCTATTTTTTTCGCAGCACGAGAATCATAAATGTAAAATAATTCAGGGAAATGAAAGTGCAGATATTTTGATGCAAATGAAATTTTGTTCATATTTGTATATTCAGATAGAGTTTTCAACAAAGAATGATATACACCTAAAATAATTTCATCAGTTGGACGATTGCCATTTTTACATTTCAACTTGTCAAGTTTTTCATCAAAATTTGACTTAATAATTTTTTCTGCAGCCTCGACATAAAAATCGTGCGTATTTTTCTTTTCGTCCTGTTTGCATCGTTCCAAGGCAACTGCATAAGAACGCCCGATTAACCAGATTTTTGCAATGATTTCATCCTTTTTTTCATGTTTTGGATAATTCTTACATAAATCCAATAAAACCTGGTTTCCTATTTTCCATTCATCATATTTTTTGCTGTCTTCGATATAATCTTCCAGTGTTTTTTCTGCCATTTCGTGAAGTCCTTTCAAAAAAATTATATATATAATATAGCTTTCTAACATCGATTTCTGTGAGAAAAACAAATTTTTTGTCATTTTTTCAAAAATAATTTTCTAGGATTGCATTTTTTAAACCTATATTATTACTATCACAAATTTTTCGAGGTGGAATATGTACAGTATCACTCATTGGCTTTTTACTGATAATTTTCTTCAAGACTTTTGACGATTTTCTCAGATAATTCATCTCCGAATATGACAACCGCAAAATCAGCTTTCCCTAAATAAATCATCCATTGTTACTTCGCTTTGTATACGAGTTGAATACATATTTTTTTTGATTCCATGAGTTGTAACCATAACCAACTGAACAGCTTTTTTTGTTTCTGTAACTTCCTTGAATACGCTGACTTTGTTTCTCAGATTTTCATCATATTCTTTATCTATTTCAAATTTATTTTCTGAAAATTTCATTTCACAGATATTGATAATTCTGTCACGGCGGTCTATAAGCAAATCTATCTGCGCTCCGTCATGTTCTTCTGTACCAGCAATACTCCATGCAGCAATTTCTGAAGAAATTCCTCCAATGGAAAGCTTATTCTTAATCTGCTTAATATGATCCTTACAAAGCTGTTCAAAAGTTAAGCCTGCCCAGCTTCTTCTTGAAGGATTGTCCAGATGATGCGTCCAGAATTCCTCATCTTTTCCATAATTATCCTTTACATATTTCAAATAGAACATGGTGAAATAATCCGAAAGCTGATAAAAGCTTCCCCGTTTTTTATTGCCAAAATACCTGTATGTTCTTATAAAGCCAGAATCCTCAAGATTTCTGAGCATTGCTGTAAAGGCTGAATTATTTGCAAGTTTAGTTTCTTTCAGAAGTTCGGTTTTATTCAGTCCTATTTTCTTTTTAAATAATGCTTCTACAATTTTTATATAATTTTCACTTTTTGAAAAAAGAGTCTTGTAAAGGTTATCAAATTCATCCCAGAGAGCTCCCCTTTTCTTAAAGAAAAGATTATCAATATTTTGGCTCGGACTCATATTTTTCGAAAGAAGATTAAGATAATATGGAATCCCGCCAAGAATCATATAACACTCACAGATATCATAGCGACTCCATTCTATTCCCTTCTTTTCAATTAAAAAACGTTCCGTTTCATGTAAGTTAAAAGCTTCAAGATAAATACGGCAATTCTGACGGTTAAACAGCCCGCCTTTATTATGGTCAAAGTTATCAACAAGCCAGGAAGTCGCAGAACCACAGACAATAAGCATAAGGTTATTTTTTGCAGCACCAAAACTATTCCAGAAGTACTCAAATGCCTGTATAAATCCTGATTTCTGATTATCAAGCCAGGGCATTTCATCAAAGAATACAATATGCTTTTCAGAATCCTTAAATTCATCAAGATAGTCACGAAGAAGAAAAAAAGCTTCGCGCCAGGTTTTCGGAACATCAATATCTTTTTTGGACTGGCGTTTTAGTTCATCATAAAAATTATAAAGCTGTTCTTCCTTTGTGAGCCGGTTATCCCCAACAAGCTTAAAATCAAACCTTTCGTTAAAAAATTGATTTATAAGAAAGCTTTTTCCAACTCTGCGTCGTCCATAAACTATTACAAGCTGAGATTCCTTTGAATCATAACAATCTTGCAGCAACTGCTTCTCATATTCACGACTGATAATTAATTCTTTAGACATATCATTATTATATACGAAAAAAACAAAATATCAATTATTTTCTGCTTTTATATGTATTCTATATTTAGATAAGAGCAGAAAATCTGTTTTTTATGAGCATACCGACTAATTTGGAGTCAAACTCCAGATTAGTCGGTATATTATCATTCAGAAAATGCTTTTTAAAACTGAATCTCAAATCCGTTAGCTTTAGCCTGAGCCTTTAATTCTTCAAGAGAGATTTCACCGTTTTCTATCGCTTTTCGGGCTCCTGGTCCAAGTGTAATTACAGGCTTCTGATTCGGATACATTTTCCTGCCATATTCAGATAATTCTGATGGCGTCCAGCCACGATTTATGTGCAAATGGGAATTATTCACGAAGTCCTGGATAAGCTGCATAAACTTATTTGCTTCATCCATTGTAAATTCAACACCAGCTTCAGCAAGATTGTCCATTGTACGCTTAATCTGCTCCATAAATTGACTAAATTGACTCCAGCCTGTAAACAGGCCGAACCGCAGATCACGGAATATTTTTTCAGCAAATGTTCCCTGCACTGTAGCCATAAACTCATCCAGCTTTTTCTGCTGACACTTCTTTGGACCATGCTCAGACTCACCGCTCAACCATTTCTTTTCAAACTCTTCATCAGGGCTCAGGAAAGAGAAGTCTTTGAGTTTCTTCCCCTTATGAGGAGAAGGCTTGGTTAATTTTTCATTCCATTTATTTTTGATAACAGGACTTGTTGCTTTCAAGTTCTCAAGATATTCAATAAGTTTCTTTTCTTGAGGAGTAACGACATGGCCCTTAAATGACAGAAGATTTTCCGGTACATACCAGGAATATCATGATAAATTGGGATTCTCTCATACTTCTCATCAATCTTCTTGCGGCCGCAATTCCGTCTCTTATAGGCTTTTACAAGGATGTTCTCTTCTTTCAAATCTTCCATCTCTTCGCCGGTCAGAAGCTCATTCTCCGGGAAATCATCAGGATCATCAAATAACGGGAGCCACTGTTCGAAGGATTTTTCAGAATGACTGCCGAAACGGTATGAGAGCTGTGTCTTAAGCCGCTCCTCCAGGCCAATGATTTTTATTTCTTTTGAATTGTTCTCTTCTTTGAGATTCTTTATTTCAATATCTTTTTGATTCAGGAGCTCTTTCTGCTGGTTAATCGTGAATGATTGGATGCCAATTTTTTCATCCTTAGAGGAAAGCAACCTGTCCTTTGAGACAAGCTGCCGCTGCATTGACTCAATCTCAAGCTTTGCGGCTGCCAGTTCTGTGAGTGCTTCCTGAATTGTCACTTCCCTTCTCATGTTTTAAATGTTAACGGATTTTAAAATTTTTAAAAGGGGGTGGCTTAAGTTTTTTCTTTCCTAATCAATGCTGTCAAAGCTCATAGGTTCATAGGCGCAGAAGAAATCGATTCCTTTCAGAAGCATTATTACTTCATCGATTTTTATCTCCTTTGCATCTTCTGCGGTGTCCGGCCATGGCCACTGCCCTTTCTCAAGAACTTTCTGGGCAATCCAGAATCCGCTGGTATCCCACCAGACAAGTTTCAGGTGTTTTCTCTGCCCATTGCAGAACATGAATACGGCCCCGCTGAACGGATCCTGCTTCATTATGTCGCTGATTACATGAATGATTCGTTCTCTGCTGATTCTCATGTTCGTTGTGCCTGGCCTTAGAAAAATACGGGTGTTTGAGAAATCGAACTTCATATGCTTGCCGCCGTCTGGAAGATTTTGAATAGCGTTGTCTCTTCTGTCGTTATGGGAATATCAATTTCTATTCCCCCTGCCCTGACTGTTATCAGCTCTTTTCGGTCTATTCCGACAGAAATACGATGTTTTGATGCACCGGGAATATCCAGCTCTACGAACTCTGAGGCCTGGAAAATATCGTAATTTTCTGATTCTCCATTCTTGGCCCGGTTCATCTTTTCGTGGATCCAAGAACGCAGGGCTTCAGGCTGTATGCTGTGCATCTGGCTGAAAGTCTCAATATTCATTTTTGAAACCGCAAACTCATTGATTAATTCTTCTTTGACTCGTTTTACTGGGAATATCATAAAAAAAATCTCCTCAAGTCTTTAAGCTTAAGGAGATTGTATTTCATGTTTTATTTTTCCCGTA
>Ga0310695_10008913_pt1 | contig 15314 bp, 10 predicted proteins | sample RumenRJG_04DNA_FD_203882 | JGI IMG/M metagenome (GOLD analysis project Ga0310695, IMG submission 203882) | Bovine rumen microbial communities from Lethbridge, Alberta, Canada - RJG_04 (v2) (version 2) | ecosystem: Host-associated > Mammals > Digestive system > Stomach > Rumen | place: Canada...
TTTGAAGCAGGATGCTACGCATCTGTCTGCTTTCCGCCAGTGGGAGGCCGAGTGGCAGTCCGGTCACTTCATGGACGAGCGCACGACCTTGGCCTTTGCCAATGTGGTCAACCGCTTGCAGCAGCCCACTCAGACGGATGAGCCCGCTGTTCATACCCGTTTCATCACGCTTCGCCGTCTGGCCGCCGCTGCGGCAGTCGTCTTACTGATGGTGATGAGCGGCGTATTGACCTATTGGCTCAAACCCAACCAGCCCGTTCAGCAATATGCATTGACCGCCCCGATGGGCAGTAAGACCCACGTGTTGTTGCCCGACAGCAGTGAGGTGTGGCTCAATGCGGGCAGTACCCTGCGCTATGCCTCCGATTTTAACGAGGCCAACCGCAACGTATCGCTCGAAGGTGAGGGCTATTTCCAAGTGAAACATAAGCAGGACGGTCAGGAGTTCACCGTCCACACCAACGGCTACGACGTGGTGGTGAAAGGTACACGCTTCACAGTGACGGCCTATGCCGATGACCCCATGGTGACGACCGCGCTGCTGCAAGGCAGCGTCTGCATCAACCGCGGTCAGGAACAAGTGATGATGACCCCGGGCCAGACAGTGAGGCTCAATCGCAGTACGGGTAAGCTGACCAAGCTGACCGGAAGCGATGAGCAGAATGTCTGGACCAACAATGGTGCTGACTACGGCGAGATTACCCTCGACGAGTTTGCCAAAATACTCTCACGCCAATACGACGTGGATATCGACATCCGCTCAGCGAAGTTGAAGACAACGCGCTTGTCAATCTCCATCACGAGTGCGATGAAGCTGGAAGATCTGCTGCAGGCACTGCGTCAGGTCACCGGCACAAAGATTGTGCGGCATGGCCGTCACGTCACTATCGAGAGATAGTCGTAACGCCTCGCTCTACCCCTTGGGCTGCCACGGCAGCCTCCACCCCTGGGCAGCATCAGCAGCCCATTACTGCTCCAATCTTCATAGACTGACTCATTTTATTCATTTAATTAGAACTATAAAACCTACAAGCAATGAACAAGAAGCATGACAGACTATTGAAAGTCTTTCTGTGTGCTGTATTCCTCATTGGGTCTTTGGGACTGTCGGCACAGACAGTGACCAAGACGTTCCGCAACGCTTCACTGCGTAGCGTGCTGGAGGAGATCAAACAGCAAACCAAGCTTTCAGTCATCTACAATGTGGATGATGTGAAATCGGCAGGCAAGGTGAACGCCACCTTTAAGCAGACCCCAGTGAGCACTGTACTCAATGAGGTATTAAGTGGCCGTAACCTGACTTACACCATCAATGGTCGGATGGTGACAATCCACAAGAGCAACGCCACTCATCAGCAGGTGCAGCAGAACACCTCGAAGGGTGCAAAGCGCACGGTGAAAGGCCAGGTGCTTGACGAGAACGGTGACCCGATTATCGGTGCTACCATTCGCGTTAAGGGCGAGAAAGACGCCACGGTGACCGATATCGACGGCAACTTCACCATCAACGCTCCGAAAGGCGGCGAGTTGGAAGTGAGCTATCTGGGCTACGACACCCAAACCGTTGCTGCCAACGGCGAATCCGTTACTGTGAAGATGGCGCAGAACACGCAGGCCCTGAACGAGGTCGTCGTTACCGCCCTCGGCATCAAGAAAGAGGCTAAGGCCCTGAGCTACAATGTGCAGCAGCTCAATGGCGATGACATTACCGGCGTCAAGGATGCCAACTTCATGAACGCCCTTGCCGGTAAGGTGGCTGGCGTTGAGATTAGCAGCAGTTCATCCGGTATCGGTGGTGGCGTGAAGGTTGTGATGCGTGGTGCCAAGTCAATCAGCAACAACAACAATGCACTCTATGTTATTGATGGTATCCCTATGCCGTCACTCCAAACCACGCAGCCAAACAACTGGTTTAAAGGTTTTGGTCAATCAGGCGACGGTGCCTCAATGATCAACCCGGAGGATATTGAGAGTGTTTCGGTTCTGAGTGGTGCTGCAGCTTCAGCACTTTATGGCAGTGAGGCTCAGAACGGTGTGATTATGATTCGCACCAAAAAGGGTAAAGAGGGCAAGATGCATGTCACTTACAGCAACAACACCTCTTTTATGAGTCCGTTCCGTACGCCGGAGTTCCAGAATACCTATGGAGCTGCAATGGGAGAACTGCAAAGCTGGGGCAGCAAGCTTGCTGAACCAAGCAGTTACAATCCGCTTGACTTCTTCCAGACCGGATACAATGAGGGAAATGCAGTGACCCTTTCAACAGGTTCTGACAGAAGTCAGACTTTCCTGTCGTTGGCTTCTACCAATGCAGAGGGTATTGTGGAGAACAACACGCTTGACCGCTACAATATCTCCATGAGAAATACTACCGACCTGATTAAGGACAAGTTGCACATGGACCTGAGTGCCATGTATATGAATGTGCGTGAGCGCAACATGGTTGCAGAAGGACAGTATATGAACCCCATTGTACCCGTTTATCTTATATCTCCGAGCTATAGTTTAAAAACTTATCAGCTCTATGAGATGTATGATGAAAGTCGTGGATTCAAGACCCAGTATTGGCCTTGGGGCAACAGTGGTATAGGTATGCAGAATCCTTACTGGATTATCAACCGAGACAATATGGTGAACCATAAGGACCGCTTCATGATCAGTGGTGGACTGACCTACGACATTGCCAAGGGCATCACGCTCAGCGGCCGTGCCAAGATAGACCATACCTCTGCCTTGTATGAGAAAAAATACTCTGCTTCGACGGATGGTATCTTTGCAGGAAAATATGGTTTCTACGAGAAGAACGATGAGACCACGCGCCAGATCTATGGCGACGTGATGCTCAATATTGACAAGTATTTCGGTGACTTTTCGCTGACGGGTGCCTTAGGAAGCTCGATTCAAGATGTTGATTATAAGTATTTTTCTGTCGGGGGAGATCTTAACTCGGTTGCCAATAAGTTTACTTTAAGCCAGTTGAATATCTCCAGCATAAATCCAGATGAGAGCATCTATCATGATCAGGTGCAGAGTGTGTTCGCGACTGCTCAGCTTGGGTGGAAGAGCCGTTTGTACCTCGATCTCACCGGCCGTATCGACTGGGCATCTGCTCTTGCCGGAACAGGTCATTCGTCTGTTGCCTATCCGTCGGTGGGACTGACAGGTATCCTCACCGACCTTATTCCGGGGATTAAAAATAATGTGCTGACTTTCCTCAAGGTTCGTGGCAGTTACAGCGAGGTGGGTAATGCACCGAAGCGTTTCGTGCCTTTCCAGACTTATCCGTTTGAGAGTGGAACACCTACAACCCTTCCAACCTATCCCAACAGCGACATCAAGCCTGAGCGGACAAAGTCGTGGGAGGTAGGTGTTGAAAGTCATCTGTGGGGGAACAAGATTAACCTGAATGTTTCTCTTTATCACACTTCCACTTATAACCAGCTCTTCAACCCGACGTTACCCTCTTCGTCCGGTTACAGCAGCATCTATATCAATGGTGGACAGATTAACAACAAGGGTATTGAGGTTAATCTTACTCTCAACCAACCTTTGGGTCCGGTTAACTGGTCTTCAACTTTTACTTACTCACTCAACAAGAACAAAGTCGTAAAGCTGCTTAAGCCTACTTCGTTGGCTAATGGTCTGACTATTTCACAGGATTACTTGAATTTGATCACTTTGGGTAATGTTAAATCCATGATAACTGAAGGAGGTTCGATGGGTGATCTGTATGTGACTTCTCTGAAGACTGACAATCAAGGTTTCATCTATGTTGACTACCAGACCAACGATGTCATGGTTGACAAAAATGCCGGCAAGTATAAAGACGGTTATATCTATGCCGGTAATTCTCAGGCGAAATACCGGATGGGATGGCGTAATACGTTTTCTTGGAATGGCATTAGCCTCTCCTGCTTGATAAAGGCACGAATTGGTGGTGTCGGTGTCTCTATGACTCAGGCTCTGATGGACACTTACGGTGTCTCTAAGGCTACAGCCGAAGCACGCGATAGGGGATATGTGCCTGTAAATGGTGGTACAATGCCCGCAGTGCAGAAATGGTATCAGACCGTTGGGTCAGGTGTTGGATCCTATTATGTTTACAGTGCTACCAATGTTCGTCTTGCGGAATTGTCTTTAGGGTATGACATTCCCATTAATAAGTGGGTGCCATGGATTCAAGGCATGAATGTAGCCTTTACCGGTCGCAACTTGCTTATGTTCTATTGCAAGGCTCCGTATGATCCTGAGCTGACCGCCAGCACGGGAACAGGTTTTGATGGTATGGATTACTTCATGCTGCCCAGCCTTCGCAACTTGGGTTTCTCAGTAAAAGTTAATTTCTAATGATACAATCGATGAAAGAGTCTAATATGATAATAAAAAATGTGCTTGGTTGCACACTTCTTCTCTGTGGATTGTCATTTTCGTCGTGTACAGATGAATTTGAAAAATGGAATGTCAATCCGAATGAGGTTTCACCGGAAGAAATGCAGCAAGACAACTTGAACACAGGCGCTTATTTCTCTCAGATGGAGCGTGGCGTATTCATTGTTGGTAAGGACATGGGTGGCGAATATCAGATTACCCAGGCTTTGGAAGGCGACCTTTTTGCCAGCTATTTCGCACCTATCACATCATGGGATTATGCTCCTTACAATAACGACCATTATGCGCTTTATTGGAACTGGTATAACGCCCCGTTCAACGATGCGTACAAGAACATCATGCAGCCATGGAAATCTATTAATGATGTGACGACCTCAAATTCGCCGGCAAGAGCCTTGGCGAATGTGGTCAAGGTCCTGGCCATGAACCGCATTACCGATATGTATGGACCTATACCATACAGTAAGTTTGGTAAAGCTGTTCAAGTGGAATATGATGCTCAAAAAGATGTCTATGATCAGTTTTTCAATGAGCTTGACAGTGCGATCACAGTCCTTACGGATTATGTATCTACAAATAAGTCGGGTACTTATCTTGCCGATTACGACAATGTTTATAATGGCAATGTGACCAAATGGATCCGGCTCGCCAATACAATCAGGCTTCGCCTGGCCATGCGTATCTCTAATGTTGACGAAGCTAAGGCCCGTCAGGAAGCTGAGGCTGCGATAAGTCAGCGCATCGGACTCATGAAATCTGCCGATGATGATGCCATTCTCCATCAGACAACGACTTTAACATTCCGTCATCCTTTGTGGGAGATAGGAACAAGCTGGGACGACGAACACATGAGTGCTACAATGGATTGCTATCTTAATGGTTACAATGATCCACGTCTTTCAGTCTATTTCCAGCCGGCAGACGAAACGGGCGAATTTCATGGTGTTAGAAATGGCATGAGTCATATTAACAAAGCAAGCTATAAGGGAGTCACTTCCCGAATGAACTTTAGTCAAGGCAGCGATATGCAGTGGGTACATGCAGCTGAAGCTTATTTCCTTTTGGCTGAGGCAAAACTGAGGTTTGGATTAGGAGATAAAACTGTCCAACAATATTATGAAGAAGGAATTCGTACATCCTTTGCTTCTGCTGGAGTTGCCGCTAACGTGGATGGATACATTAATAACAAAACCAACTTGCCCAAGTCGGCTTTCGTTGATGTATCGACGGGTAGATCAACTGACGTAAGCAGTATGTTGTCGATGCTTCCTGTTGCATGGGACGATGCAGCAAGTAATGATGAGAAGTTGGAGCGTATCATGATACAAAAATGGATAGCCCTCTACCCTGATGGGCAGGAGGCATGGAGTGAAATGCGCCGCACGGGCTATCCAGGTTGGGTGAAGATACAATCCTATGATTATCAAAGAGAAGTAAAACAGGGAGAGATGATCAGTCGTCTGAAGTTCCCGACAACCGAATATTCTAACAACAGTACCAATACGCAGGCAGCCGTCAAGCTTCTTAATGGAGAAGATAATGCCGGTACAAGATTGTGGTGGGATGTTAAACGTTGAATTTTTAATATAGCAATACAATGATGCACTACAAAATAAGATTACTGATGGTATTTATTGCCATCGTGGGTATTTTCTCCTCGTGCAGCACCGATGTAGAGAATGAGGAAATACAGAAACCGTTGACGCATAGTCCTCTATACTATCAGAATCTCAGAGATTACAAAGCAAGTGATCATGAAATTTCATTCATGTGGTTTTCTCAATGGAGCGGTCAGAACTCTATGGCGGTTCGGTTCAATGGATTGCCGGACAGTCTTGATATCTGTTCTATTTGGGGCGGAGGTATCCCACCAAAAGAAAACACACAGTTGTGGGAAGACTTGCGTTTTACGCAAAAAGTCAAAGGAACTAAAATGCTTTACGTAGCAATTGTCCGATTAGGTGCGGAAGACGATTCTCACGACTTCAAGGCACTGCTTAATAAAGGACTTGCTATGCCGGAAGGCCAGGAAAGAGAAGATACCATTAACAGAGCCATCGACATGTATGCAGAATACTATGTTGACCAGGTCTTTGAAAATGACCTTGATGGTTTTGATGCAGATTATGAGCCGGAAGGTGATTTCCTGAACGGAGATCGTTTTGTCAGGTTTATGAAGCATTTGGCATTGTATATGGGACCCAATCCAGACCAAACCAAAGAAGAGCGATTGAAGCTGATTCGGGAAAGATTTGGCACCGAGCATAATGATGTAAACAAGCTGTTGTGTGTGGATGGATCTTATGAGGATGGCGTAGAGCCCTATATTGACTATTACTTAATTCAGAACTATGGTGGTGGTACCCCATATCCCACTTCCGGTTGTCCTGTTTCCAAGCAGGTGTTCTGCGTCAACTGGGGAGATGACTGGAACACGAAGGGTGACAAGCTCTACACACAGGCCAAATGGGAGCCGGCTCAGGGCCGCAAGGGTGGTTTCGGTGCTTTCTATGGTCAGCGCGACTACTTTATTACGGAATATAACACGGAGCCGTACAAGCGTTTCCGTGAGTGTATACAGATACAAAACCCGGCTGTACACTAATCATTAATCTATAAGAATTAAAGATGAAAAAGTATATTTATTTTTTATGCACCTTGCTGGTGGCTCTGTCTGGATGTAAGGAGTCGCCTGATTATGGTGACGCAGTATTTATGACGGGTACGCTCGGCACAAACAGCGTAAGCTTCTTAGTTGACGGTCAGTCGAGCATTGGCCTCACGGTCACCTCAAGTGCCAAGGCCACAGAGGACATCAAGGTGGATGTGGCTCCCGCGCCTGAATTGTTAGAGGCATACAATGCTTCTAATGGGACGGATTATCAGTTGCCACCCGACGGCAGCTATAGCATATCAGGAACGAATGTGACTATACAGTCCGGAAAAACGGTATCCACTCCGATTGAAATATCGGCAGAAAGCAACAAGCTCAAGGATGGGGAAAGCTATTGTCTTCCTGTGACCATTACCAAAGTGGAGAATGGAGGATTGGGCATTCTTGAAAGTTCCCGCACGGCCTTCGTTCAGTTTAAGAAGGTCATCACTTCGAAGGTCGCACAATTAAATGGTGGCGCATTCTTTGATGTTCCTACATTCAAAGGGGAGAGTAGCCCTGTGTGGGCGCTCAATCAGCTGACCCTTGAGATTAAAGTAAGACCTTCCCAGCTGACACCGGAGATTGCGGAGCGATACATCAACCCCATCTTAGGAAGCCATGAGAGTCTGCTGCTCCGTTTTGGTGACGGTTCCAATATTCCCTCTAATAAACTTAATTTTGCCAAAGTGTCAATAGGCTCTAATTATCATCCGGACAACAAGCCTCACTATGAGACCACTTTGGAGGAGACCTTTGAGAATGATCAGTGGTATCATATAGCTGTGGTCTATGACGGTTCCAAGGTGCGCTTCTACCTGAATGGCAATCTGGAGGTTGAGAAACAGACCCAAGGCGGTCAGATCAACCTGGCTATGTCATACGGTGGTCATGGATGGGACGATACCTTTGCCATAGGCCGTTCTTACGGACAACATTGGACCTACAAGGGATGTCTTAGCGAGTGCAGGGTTTGGAATGTGGCACGCACACAGTCGCAAATACAAAACAGTGTGTGCTATGTCGACCCCACCTCTCAGGGACTTATTGCTTATTGGAGATTCGACGGGCAATTGCAGTCTGACGGCACTGTGCTCGACGAGACGGGACACGGGCATAACGCTCATCCTCATGGCACAGTGAAATGGCTCGACAACCAGAAATGCCCGTTCTAAGTTCTAATTCATTACTAAAAGAAGAATAGACATGAAACCGATTTCTAAGATATTGCTCTTTGGAGCATTGTTGACTGGCGCTGCAGCCATAACGAGCTGTAGCGACGATGAAAAGTATGATGTTGACGGCTATAGTTATTCACGTGCTTATTTCGCCAATGCACGGAATGTAACCAACGGCACTGTGGTGAACACGCCGGTAGGTGTAATCACCTCATTGAATACAGACCTCATTGTAAAATCCACTGGAGCGGCTGCCAATGACGCTCACGTAACCTTGGGCTTTGACAACAGCTTAGTGGAGAAATACAATGCCGCCAATGGCACAAAGTATGCCGCAGCGCCCGATGGAGCTGTCGTACTTAGTGGTACCACGGCCACCATCAAGGCTGGTAAACTGCAGTCAACCGACACCATCAAGGCCACCATCAACGACCAAATGGCAGCTCAGCTCAACGACCCCAACGGCTATCTGGTGCCGGTGGTGATTGCCTCTGCCGACAACGGACTTCGTCCTTCATCTGATGCGGCCGTCACCTACATCCATCTTACTTACTCAGAGAGCTGTATCAATGATGATGCCACAGCACTGGTAGGTACTGCGATGGACTTGTCACAGGCAGCCAGTGAATGGAAGCTCGTCTCGTCAGACAACTTCGACGAGAATACATTCAGCAATCTGTTCAGCGACAGTTCTTGGGACCGTTATTTCGCTATTAAGGAGAAAAAGGAGCAGGCTTCATGCGTCATAGACTTGGGCAAGAACTACAATGTAAGCGGTTTCACAGTCTCTTCTAATGTTATGAGTAATGCTTATGTTGAAATCAGCACTGATCAACAGAAGTGGACAGGCCTTGGTTCGACGGCAGACCACAAATCTGTAGATATTAGAGAAGGCTGGAACTCTACATCTTGGTATGTTCTCTACGCTGGCATGCCGGCAAGATACGTACGCATTACGCTGACTCTTGATCAGGATTCATACTTTTGGGGTTATATGGATTATGATTGGGGCAAGAGTTATGTGTCGTTAGGCGGCTTCAATATCTCCTATACGGAATAGCTGTCTGAATAGTTAAGCGATTAGCTTATAGTAATTCATTTTCCGCAATGCGTCTTCTGTCATGTTTTGGGATAGAGGATTGCATTGCGGAGCTTGTTATTAGTTGATGTATTGACAAATGAGCGTGAAAAATCATATTCGGCTGTGGCGATGCCGCTTAGTGTTCTTTGTGTCGGCACTCATTGCTTGTAGCAGCATAATTGCCCAGGGCCATTCGGAGCCTGCATACCTTTCTTCATTCCGGCCTGACAAAAAGGTTTATAATTTCGGCAAGATAAATGAGAAAGAAGGTAAGGTAAGCCATCTGTTTCGTTTTACGAACAACAGCAATATGCCTATAGCCATTACAATGGTCGATGCCTCATGTGGTTGTACTACGACTGAATATACTCGCGAGGTCATTCGACCTGGCAAGATCGGTATGGTGAAAGTAACGTTCAACCCGGCATTTCGTCCAGGCCATTTTTTCAAGGAGGTCCGCGTGTTGCTCAATAATGGCCGATTCTACGTGCGTTGTTGGGTGGAGGGTAATGTAGTTGGCTATCTTCATCCTGTCACGGAGGATTTTCCCTACGCTTTTGGGCGCGGCCTTTATATGAGTTTGGCACTTCTGCCGTTTTCCTCGCCGGGCGTTGGGCAAACGGCCTCGCTGCGCTTAGGCATAGCCAACGATACCGACAAGCCTATGGCGGTAACTTTTACGAGGCATCCAAACAACCGTGTGCTGAAGATGCCGAATCACATACAACTCGCTGCCAAAGAACGACGGTATATTGATGTTTCATACACATTTTACCGTGAATATGTCTACAATCGTTTCATTTGGTTGCATGTGAGCGTCAACGGGAAACCTGTTAAGCCAATGAAGGTAGTGTGGTTTGGCAGCAACAATATGCTTCATTACAAGTAGCCCAATCATGTTATTGGCCTTAATGTCGAAAAAAATATGGGTAAAATTGTTATGTTTGTTATATTTTACCTATTTTTGCAACACAATAACCCGCATGAATGATGACTATCGCCAATAATGAAGCTGTTTTTGAGGCATTACGCAGAGGAGACGCGACGGCCTACGCCACGTTGTTCTCGGCGTATTACCAGCGGCTGTGCAGGTATGCCATGCGGTTTGTCCACGATGAGGATGCTACGGAGGATCTGGTGCAGGACTGTTTCCTGCGCCTTTATGAGCACCGCGCGGCGTTGACCCCCACATCGCTGTCGTCGCTGCTGTTTACTATGGTGCGCAACGGGTGCCTCAACTACCTGAAGCACAAGGTGCTTGTCGATGGCTATCAGACTGAGGCGCTTAAACAGTCGGGTGGGAGCGAGCAGCTGTATGCCCTCGATATGACGGGCAATGCCGACGCCACACTCGTCTACGACGACTTGAAGCGTCAGTTGGATGCCATCATTGCCAGTCTGCCGCCGCGTACGCGTGAGGTGTTTGCCATGAGCCGCAACGAGGGCATGAAAAACAAGGAGATCGCCGCTGCCTTGGGCATCTCGGAGAAGGTAGTTGAAAAACACATCACCAAAGCCCTCGCCGCCATGCGGGCTGGATTGAAGGGCAAGACCGACCTTGACTACATGCTGGCGGTCACGATTCTCTTGCTTCTTCTTCATGCATAGTGTAAGATGATTAACGGTATAAAGTAGGTAATGGAAAGTCAGTTGCTGTTCGACAACCTGTTCAAGCGAGCCTATCCGAAGCTCTTTTTCTACGCGCGAAGCATCGTCGGTAATGAGGACGATGCCGAAGACGTGGTCGAGGATGTGTTCTTAGAGCTTTGGCGGCGGCGCTACAGCGTGGAGTGGGGCGACAAGATTGACGCCTACCTCTACCGTGCGGTGTTCACGCGGTCGATCAACTCGCTGCGCATGGCCAACCACAGCGAGGAGCAGTTGTCGCTGCTCGCGGCCATCAACGACCGCCGTATGGCTTATTTGGAGAGCGAGGCAGGTAATCCGCAACGCGATGCTGAGATTGGCGACCTGCGCACGGCCATCGACGAGGCGCTCAATGCCTTACCCGCCAAGAGCCGGCAGGTGTTTGAGATGAGTTACATCGACGGCCTCAGTCATCAGGAGATTGCCCAAAGACAGGGCATCTCGGTGCGCACCGTGGAGGCGCATATCTATACGGCCTTGCGTGTGTTGCGGAAGCGATTGGATAAAACCAGGAGTGCAATGAAAATATTTTTGATTTTCGTCTAAGTAGTTAGCGCCTTCTATTTGTTATTATATTGTGCTTCATGTCTTCAATTAGGTACAATAGTAACGTTTTAGGATTAAAAGATTAAGGATTCGATACAATGGAGATTGACGATACACTCATCATAAAGTTCCTCAACGGCAGCTGCGACACCGACGAGTTGCGCGCCGTGAAGGAATGGCTCGACGCCGACCCCGCCCATGCCGAAGCGCTGTTCCGTTTGGAGTCGGTCCATCGTCGTGTGGCCGCCGCCTCGATGAGTGCGCGTGAGGTGTCGCTGCACCTGCGCAACGTGCATCGTCGTATTGATGCCGAGAACCGTAAGACGCACCGCGAGGTCATACTTCGCACGTGGCTGCGTCGGGCTGCGGTCATCGTCGGCATCGTCTTCGTTGGTGCGATGGCCTATTGGCTCGCCGGCGCCGACAGTCCCCTGCGTGGTCCTGAGATGCTCGTCGCCACCGCTACGGGCAACAATCCCCGCGTGGTGCGCCTGCCCGACGGCACGGCGGTATGGCTGAAAGCCGGTTCGCAGTTGCGCTACCCAGCTCAGTTCGAGGACAATGAACGCCGCGTGGAGATGAAGGGCGAGGGCTACTTCGAGGTGACGAAGAACCGCCATCGGCCGTTCATCGTTGCCGGTGGACCGGTCGATGTGAAGGTGCTCGGTACGAAGTTCAATTTCGCGGTCAACAGCAAGGGGCAGTTGGCCAGTGTCAGTCTGATTGAGGGTTCGGTCGAGGTGCGTGATGTGAAGCGCAACTCCCGTTTGCTGCTCAAACCCAACCAGCGCGTCCAGTTGAATACGCTGACGGGGCAGCAGAAGATGGAGTCGATGGATACGCGCATCGATGCCGCCTGGCATAACCGTCTCATTCCCTTCACCAATGCCAATGTCAACGCCATTGCCCGCACCATCGAACAGCTCTATGGCGTTGAGGTGCATGTGGCGGCTGATGTCGACAATGGCGAGACTTATTCGGGTGCTGTCTATCTGGCCAGCAACATCGACTCCGTGCTGAAGCTCGTACAGTCAACAGTACCCATCAGTTTTCAACGCAAGGGCAATGCGGTGTGGATTTACAAGGAAAGCGCCGGGGGCATCTGACAGGGAATGCCTCCCCCAGGTCCGCCAAAATCTCCCTAATACTCTCCTAATACTCTCATGATTGTAATCTCCCCCTCCCCATTTGGTGGATTCTCTTGCGGTCTCAAGACAAGAGGGTAGGGCCGTAAATGGTGCCGTCTAACCCTGCAGGCCATGATATCATGCCGTTGTTGCCATCCCTACCCCCCCCTACATTTTAACCCTTGGGGAGATTATCAGGTGGTAGTGTAGTGGCCGGCCTGGTGCCGGCCACCGTCCGCATGTGTTGCCGGTGCTGCCACCAGCCGCCTGTATTGTTGCTGCCGCCGGTATTGCCGTTCTAATTAAACCCTCCCCTGGGTGGGGGAGGGTACTCTGAAGCGCCGTGCGGCGCTTCAGAGGGGGTGGGGCTGTTCTATGCGTGTGTCACGGCCTCTTCTATCTTAATGGTCTCATACCCCTTTATCAGCACGACAATGGCGTGCAGCTGCGTGCTGTGGAGCATCGACTGCAGCTTCGGGTCGGCGGCGTAGGCCTTGACCTGCTCCACCGCCTCCGTCCACTGCCGCTCCGCCTCGGCCTCAGTCGCGTCCGTCTTGAGGTATTTCAGCTCAAGGATGTAGCTGTGCCTCACCATCGGGTAGACTGCATAGTTGGGCAGCAGGAAGAAGTCGCAGTAGCCGTGCGAGAACTCCATCTCCGGCGCGACGAGGTAGTAGTTGGTCAGTGTGAGGTAGGCGTTCATGAAACCCTGAAGGTTGCGCTCGCCCTCAATCAACTGGCGCACGGCCGTGGTGTCGTGGTAGGCCTTGCAGATGAAGTCGATGAGCGGGCGCCAGTCACCGTGGAGGGCGGCGCGGCTGAAATTGAGGCTCAGCTCCGTAGTGTTGACACGGGCAATGGTCTGGTACTCGTCCAGCAGATAGTGGTAGTACTGCAGGCGGACGTTGTTGTTGGGGATGGTGAGCTTGAGCAGCTCGCCCTCCACGCCGCCGATGGTGAGCATGCCGTAGTAGTAGAGCAGGCTCATGAAGTTGCTGAACTCCATCATGCGCTCTGCGGGAAAGTGGCTGACTATCTGCCCATAGGTGAACCCGTGCTCGGCAATGTCGTGGATGACATCGAGGCGGTCGCCCTCGAGTTTGTCAATCTCAATGAGCCGCTTCATCTTGGCGTAGTCGGTCATCGTGTTCGGGTCGATGAGTTCTTTCGGTCGCCGGCCGGTTCCGATGAGGTTGCTCATGTAGTAGCACACCATGTCGCTGTTGAACATGCTTGGCTCCCGGCCGTAGCTGTCCTCAGCGAAGCAGTAGTTGTCGTACCACGGCTTGATGTCGGTGATGATGTCGTCCTCGGTCTTGTCCTCACCGATGGCCCCCACCTCTTTATAATAGCGTATCATCTGGCGTACGTCATCCTCGGAGAAGCCGAGCATCTGGTTGAAGCGCCGGTCCATCGTGATGTTGAGTGCGATGTTGTAGCCGCTGGTGAGGTCGTCAAGGGTGATGGGCGATACGCCGAGCATGATGATGCGGTCGAACATGCCCTTGAAAAGCTTGAACACGCCGCGGTAGAAGCCCGTGCCGTGGGTGAGGGCGTGGTAGGCATCATGTCCCTTGATGTTCAGCACGTTGTTGGTGAAGTTGTCGTATTCGTCGACTATAAGATAGAGTCTGCAGCCGGCCATCTGCGCGGCATTGTTGATGCTGTTGAGCATGTCCTCTCCGGTTTTCCCCTGAAGCACGTCGTCAACGAAGCCTTGTGAATAGAAAGAGGCGTATTTCCAGACAAATGCCTTACACTTGCCGGTCAGGTAGCTATTGAAATCCTCCTTGAGTGTTTCCACGTCACTGCCCACCCGCGAGAAGTCGAGGTGCATCACCTGATATTTGTTCCTGTACTCCGTGGGATGGCCGGCCACGTAAAGCCCCGCAAACAGCTTGTCGAAGTTGTCCCGCTCGTTGATGTCGTAGTACGCCTCGAGCATGTTGAGGAACAGGCTCTTGCCGAAGCGGCGGGGCCGGACGAGGAACAGGAAGTTGCCCGCCAGTTCCATCTGCTCAAAATACATGGTCTTGTCGACCAGATACTTGTTCTCCTCCCGCACCTGCCTGAAGCTGGAGATGCCGTAGGGAATGCGCTTGAAGTCTTTGCTTACGTTGCTCATACTGGGTTCATGCTTATCTCACGTGCAAATATAGTGGTTTTCAGTGAGACTGGCAAGGATGTGTGTGGAAAAATAAAGTGTCCGTGCCGCCAAACTGTGACGACCGTTTCACTAAACTGTGACTACCGTTGCACTAAACTGTGACGACCGTTTCACTAAACTGTGACGACCGCCACAGATTATCGCAATATCCGTTTTTCATGTGGCTTCGAGCGCACCTCTGCAAATGACCAGTCGTTTGTGAGTGTGGGCCGCGGATGATAGTAACTATTCATTTATATTCTTGATTTTTTGTTTTTGCTCCTACCCACTTCGTGGGATATATAGAATATTAGAGAATATCGAGAAAATATAGTTTATATTCTGGCGCAGCGGATAAAGTCCGTGGAGGTATGCAACCTTGGTAGCAGTGTAGTGGCCGGCCTGGTGCCGGCCACCAACCCTTGGTATGGCATTTTTCCCACACATCAGCGCGATTACGCTAATCTCGCAGATGGAGACACGCCCGCAACAACGGCGGCTGGTGGCCGGCACCAGGCCGGCCACAACACTGTCACCGATGGCGTAC
>Ga0310695_10008914_pt1 | contig 15313 bp, 13 predicted proteins | sample RumenRJG_04DNA_FD_203882 | JGI IMG/M metagenome (GOLD analysis project Ga0310695, IMG submission 203882) | Bovine rumen microbial communities from Lethbridge, Alberta, Canada - RJG_04 (v2) (version 2) | ecosystem: Host-associated > Mammals > Digestive system > Stomach > Rumen | place: Canada...
CGAGGATCTGTCCCAGAGTCATGGTAAACATAGTCTGCATGCAGTGGGTCACAGGAGTGTAGACTCCGATCCTGACCATAGGGCTTCCATGCCGCATAGACGCCACTACCGGTTCATCCCCGACCAGGCACTTTTTCCGGATGCTGAGCGCAATATTTGTGATCGACTGGAACTTGCTGATATTCTCCGGTTCCTCAATCCATTCATCGCTCTCATTCAACAGCAGAAGATTCTCAAATCGCGCTTCTTTCACTGCCTCCGTATACTGGGACTGCGCGATCACGATCAGCGCCATGTCCCTGCACTCAGAATCCTCCAGGAGTTTGTCCGCGCCTGTATAGAGCCTGATTTCACAAGGGAAAGCCGCCTCCTGACGGAGATACTCCACAAGCCGGCCGGCATATGAGATATCGCTGTCGCAGATTGCTATTACCTTCTCTGTATTACCCGGATTGCCCATTTACGCATCCTCCCTTTTCACACCGACTGTTTTCTTCTCACGGCAATGCTCCGCCGTCACATGTACTCCGGAATCTGCAGTACCTCTTCACACTGCCTGTTCTCCGAAACAGTGCCTGCTTCCCACATTGCATGTTCCCCGAACCCCTGGTCCTTTCCTCCAAAGCAGTACCAGAGGAAGGCAGTCCCTTTTTGAATCTCCCTGAAATCATCTAAACGCTCCTCAGTAAAATCCCGCCAGGTGAAACAGTACGCTCACCGCCACCGGAAGGGCAAAGTGGACTCTGTGCACCTCTCCTTTTGTCCAGATAAGTCTGATAACCCCTATAGCCGCTCCGGCGGCAAAAGAAGCCGCGAAACAATGCAGATAATCCCCGGAGGGCATGAAGGCGGAGACAGCCGCCAGAAGTTTGATATCTCCCGCTCCCAGGCCTCCCGCCTTATAAAAAGGAAACAGGACAAGTCCCGTAAAGCCGACGGCGCAAAAAACATCCAGAATCCCGGGCGCCCCTGCCCGCTGCACAGAAAATGCCAGCCCGGCCAGAAGCCCCGGCATAGTCACGGCATTGTATACCTTTCCCCTGTACAGATCCGTCGCGGCGGAAAACACAGCGAGACAAATCAGTACAATATCTGCCACGAGTGAAATTCCTCCTTCCACTGCACTCTCCTGTAACAAAATCCACCGGTTCATCTTTTATGCATCTCCCTTCCCTGCGCACTGCTAAGGCGGATCTGCACCGCCCTGCTCCTCTCTTTCCGCGTCTTCTCACCGGTTTTTCACCGTTCTCCTCCCGACATTGATTGCTGTGTCGAATAATTATTTATTCAACCGCCGCTTTATTTGATGATTATAGCCACCTTCTTCATGGCCTTCAATACAAAAATCAGAATTTATTCATTTTCATCGTTTTGACGAAAATCATGGTCTTTTTTATCCACAATCTCTGTTTTAAGCCATGATTCCAACGTTTTCAGGTGTCAAATGCTTGTTTATCCACAAACTTATCCACATAATCACATATGCACAGCCACCTCGCTTCCGAATTTCCATTTATATGGATTAGGATTCCAGGCTTTTCAAAACACTCTTCGCAGGCCAGCACTCTGCCCGCAGAAAAAAAGTACTGCCTCTGCCGGGCTGCGGTTTGGGGTAAACCCTGTATTACTGCCGGTCAGCGAAGCTGCTCCGCATGTCAGCACGAAGAACACTTCCACTCCCCCGGGAAGGACAGCAAAATCACAGAGTGCCGGACAGTACGTTACACGCCCTGCCGAGGGCTGTAACGTTGCGTTCGACGATAACACTGCTTCGCACTGTCAATACACTTCGCGTTCGTCGAACGCCGTAAAACTCCGGTTTTTGTACGCTACGGCGTACAAAACACGTCGAGTTTCAGGTGGATCTGTACTGTAAAGACAGTACTGAGTAAAAAACCACAGATCAATTTTTTCTTTCATTCCCGCCCATGTTCTTTTATAATGAGTCTTGACATTTTTCAGTGAAATGCCCACATACACGCTATAGCGGAATCCTGCCCGTGAAACGCAGCACCGCTATGAAGCGTTTTCACTTTTTACATGCGTATTCCGCTTCTGGTGTCACGGATGTTCGCGCGATAAAGCCGGTTTTCTTTTTTACGTAAATATCGCTCGACATGATAAAGTCACAGGGATTGCGCGAAAAAATCATAGCCTATGGAGGATAAGAACCATGACAGAACTCCACCCCCTGCTTATCAGTTATTATGATGAAATCGATCCGCCTAAGCGGTATGCATATCTCAAAGAATATGCCGAGGCCGTCGGAATCGGGATGTCCCCTGCCGATGTCTACAGGATTGATCTTTTTAATGCGCGGCATTCCAATTCCAATGCAAAAAGCATTTTCGGCATTTTCGGAAAGTCAAAATCCCCCGGAAGCAGGGCAGGCAGCGGGAATGATTCATCCCTTCCCAATCCTCCCGGAGAGCTGGACGTTTTCCTGAGAGAGCTCCTCGTCATGCTGACCATTTATAAAAACGGAAGTCCCTTTCCGAAAAAAAACAGTAAGGATGTGCTGACATGTCTGAGCACTCTCCGAGTGGACGACAGGCCCTCCAGGGACAAAGACTGCGAGGAGGTCCTCTACCTGGAACTGCGCAACGCCATAAAGCGATATTTTTCCACCTGCCAGGACTACACCTACGGAAGAAAATTACTGGGTCTCGGTATTGCAAAGCCTGAGGAACGGGAAAGGCTTCGCTGCTTTGACACCTGGGGCTTTTCCTTCGGACTTGCCCGCTTCCTGGACCTCACGGAAGAGATGGAGCTTATCTGCCGGGCTGCGAACGATGAGTACTGCGCATCCGTCGACGGTGCCGAGTCCCTCGAGTTCGTCTACAAAAAATTTGGCGGCACTGAAAAAAAGCGCTGAACCCCGCCGTATAAGGCCGGCCTTGAAAGATCATAAAATAGAAAAAAACCGTGCCTGAGGGCACGGGACGCAGCACATACAGATAAAATGAGGAAGAATAAATGGACTACGGAAAAGTGTCACTTGAAAAGCATGCGGAATGGAAAGGAAAGATAGAGATCAGCCTTCGCGCCAAGGTAGACAGCGATGAAGCGCTCAGCATCGCCTACACCCCCGGCGTGGCAGCCCCCTGCCTCGAAATACAGAAAGATGTCAATAAAAGCTATGACCTGACCCGCAGGTGGAACACCGTGGCGGTCGTCACTGACGGCACTGCCGTCCTGGGCCTGGGCGACATCGGCCCGGAAGCCGGCATGCCGGTCATGGAAGGCAAGTGTGCCCTCTTCAAGGCTTTCGGCGGCGTCGATGCCATCCCTCTCTGTGTCCGCACTAAGGATGTCGATGAGATCGTAAAGACCGTATCCCTGCTTGCGGGATCCTTCGGCGGAGTCAATCTCGAAGATATCTCCGCCCCCCGCTGCTTTGAAATCGAAAAGAAGCTGAAGGCATGCACCGATATTCCCATCTTCCACGACGATCAGCACGGAACCGCCGTGATCACACTGGCCGGTCTGATGAACGCCCTCAAGGTGGTCGGCAAAAAGATCGAGGATGTCAAAATCGTCACTTCCGGCGCAGGAGCTGCCGGTATCGCGATCATTAAGCTGCTGATGGCCATGGGCCTGAAAAACGTCATCATGACGGACCGCAGGGGCGCGATCTACCGCGGACGCGACGGCCTCAATCCGATCAAGGCTGAAATGGCGGAGGTCACCAATGCCGAATGCCAGTCCGGCACGCTCGCGGATGTGATCAAAGGCGCGGACGTCTTCATCGGCGTTTCCGCTCCCGGCACCCTCACACAGGACATGGTCCGCACAATGGCAAAGGATCCCATCATTTTTGCCTGCGCCAATCCCGTCCCCGAGATTTTCCCGGATGAAGCCAAGGCAGCAGGCGCTGCTGTCGTGTCCACCGGCCGCTCCGATTATCCCAACCAGGTCAACAACGTACTCTGCTTCCCCGGAATCTTCCGCGGCGCCCTCGATGTGCGGGCTTCCGACATCAACGACGAGATGAAAATCGCAGCCGCAAAGGCCATCGCTTCACTTGTCTCCGACGAGGAACTCTCTGCCGACCACATCCTGCCCAAGGCCTTCGACCCCAGGGTCAGGGATGCCGTCGCAAAGGCGACCGCCGAGGCAGCCGCAGCCAGCGGAGTTGCCCGAATCTGAACCCGATGACAAAGCCTGCAGAGACAATTGGCAGAGACAATCAGCCAGAACAATCGGCAGGGTCCGTCAACTAAAGCAATCGACGACGACATTCAGCAGGGACCGTCTGCAGAGATAATCGACGACGACATTCAGCAGGGATCGTCTGCAGAGACAATCGACGACGACATTCAGCAGGGATCGTCTGCAGAGACAATCGACGACGACATTCAGCAGGGACCGTCTGCAGTCCGATGCTTTTCCCGATTTTTCGGAAAATTTCGTTCAAAAATTTCGTTCAAAAACTTCGTTCAAAATTTCGTCGAAAAATATGCGTTAAATAATTTCGTCAATAACTGTCGTCAAATAATTTCGTCGAAAATTATCATCGAAAAATCTCATTTAATTATTTCAATCAAAAACAGCGTTTCTCCAAAAGTGCAGAAACGCTGTTTTAATGTTGTTTGTAAAAACAATATGGATCAGTGCGGCTATTATTCCGGTTATTATACGGAAGAATCCTCTGACTCCGGAATATGGATGCCGAGTCCCTTAAGAGCCAGCATCAATTCTTCAGGGCCATGAAACTCAATTCCCGTGAATCCAATCGCTTTTGCCGCTTTTACATTCTCTTCTGTGTCATCAACAAAGACACTTTCATCTGCCTGAAGGAGGTACCTTTCCAGAAACATCCTGTACATCTCCGGATCAGGCTTGGTTTTCCCGGCAAGGAACGAAACCAGGCCTCCATCCATATATGGCATGAATTCCAGGGACCCGGCGCATTCGTCGTAGGCTTTCTTAGAATAATTGGACAGGTAGTACACTCCCAGGCCTGACTCTTTCAGGGCTTTTACCAGAGGGATCGCATAGTCCCGGATGGTGAGCATACCCTCAATACTGGAAAAAGCTTTTCTGAGGTGCCCTGCAATTTCCGGATCGGAAGATGCGAAGCCCTGCAGGGCTTCCTCCTCGGTGATTTCACCGCGCTCAAACCTGCCCCAGTACGGGCTCATGACAGACGCCTTGAGAATTCTCTTAATCATTGGTCCGTCAAATCCTTTTTCCATAAGAAACTCTTTGATTCTGAAATCTGCCAGGACTCCCCCTATATCAAATACAATATTTCTGATCATCTTTTCTCCCGTTTAATGCGTGGTGTAAGGATTCGGGAATGCCCCCGGTTCCTGACTACATGGATCCTGCATTCTTTATCCGTTTTTCAACTTCCTGCTTTCCTTCAGCCGGTTTATTTCTATCCAACCGACCAATTTCCACTCAGCCGATTTATTTCCTCTCAGCCGATTTATTTCCTCTCAGCCCTTCAGTTTCATCCGCCTGTAGAGGAAGAGGCAGATCAGGACGGACAGAAGCGATCCCATGGGCGCCGCAAGTCCCATAGGGTAGAGGGTCGCAGGAAAATACACAGCCGCGATCCAGGCACCGGGAATCCTGAAGGTGATGATGGAAATAATATTGTGCAGGAACGAATAGACAGACCTTCCGTAGGCACTGAAAAAACCGCTGAAGCAGAAGTGGATGCCTGCGATCATGCAGTCGACGGAATAAGTGCGCAGATACTGTCCTCCCAGGCGAACCACCGTTTCGACATTGTTTCCGTTTTTCACAAAGAGGGAGACGATCCATGGAGCCAGCGGCTGGCAGAGGACGAAAATGACTGCTCCGAATCCCGCGCAGATCATACAGCCTATGCGCAGCACCTGCCTGCTCCTGTCATGCCGGCCTGCTCCCGCATTCTGGGCACAGAGAGCAGACACGGTTGAAAGCATGGCACTGGGTACCAGGAAGAGGAAACTGATGACTTTTTCCACGATTCCGACTGCCGCCGCGACTTCCACGCCCCGGCTGTTGGCGATCATGGTAATCACCAGGAAGGAGACCTGGATCAGTCCCTCCTGCAGAGCGATGGGAAGGCCGATGCCCAGGATATATCCGGCGTCCTCCCCGTCCGGACGGAGCGACCTGGGAAATGCATCACTGTGATATTTTTTCAGGGCGATCATGCCCAGAAGGACCGAGATCCCCTGGCTTGCCACCGTGGCGGCCGCCGCGCCGCCCGCGCCCATTCCCAGAGGTCCCACCAGCAGCCAGTCCAGGCCCACGTTGATGACGCCTGCAGCGGCAACATAATACATGGGGCGCCGTGTATCGCCCAGCCCCCGGAAAACGGCGGAGACAACGTTATAGGCCGTGATAAAAATGACTCCCGCGAAGCAGATCCGCATGTAGGCCGCTGCCTCCGGCACCGCCTCGGTGGGAACCTGAAGCACACCGATGATCGGATCGGTGCAGGCCAAAAGCACCAGGGTCAGCACCGCTGCCAGAGCAGCGAAGACCGCGAATGTCGTACTGACCGCTGCCGATATCCCTTTCCTGTTCCCTGCTCCGACGCTGCGGCCGATCAGAACCGTGGAACCCATGGCAAAGCCTGCGATCACCACTGTCAGCATGTGCATCAGCTGGCTCCCGACAGACACTGCCGTGATCGAGGCCGCCTCGTTGAACTGCCCCACAATGAACAGGTCCGCCATACCATAAAATGTCTGCAGAAAACAGGTGATCAGGTAGGGGACCGAAAAGCGCAGCATTCCGCGCACAATACTGCCCTGCGTGAAATTGTCTGACTGCATATTAACTCCTCTCACTCTTTGCCCGGGAGTCATGAAATACCTTGTCCGGAGAACAGCGAAATACTCTTTGACACAGCATTGCTCTTTTGTTAATGTACTAATAGAAATATCATTCTATCATTGCATTATAAAAAAACCAATATTTAATCAAAATTCTCAATGGAGGAATAAGTATGGCAAAATTTGTTTGTGGCGTTTGCGGATACATCTATGACGAGGACAACGGCGATCTCGAGGCCGGCATCGAGCCCGGAACCAAGTTTGAAGATCTTCCCGATGATTTTGAGTGTCCCCTCTGCAGCGTAGGAAAAGATGAGTTCTCCCCTTACGAGGAAGAGGAATAATTCATCCGGATTCTCAGTGTTCCCGCCTGACCGTGAATATCGAAGGTCCGTGTTCTCTTCAATGCGGAATAGTAATAATATTTCACGGGCATTTTACCTTGGAAAAACAAAAGAGCCTGCAGGCAGTCAGTCTGTCTGCAGGCTCTCCTGTTTAAGAGGATGTAATATATTTTTAAACTATCGTTGTATCAATGTGTTCTCTGCCCTGTTGCTGTGTTTTCTGCCCTGTCTTAAGTTTTACTCAGATATCGTCCACGTTCTCAGCTGTCACCGGAACGAAGGGAACATACAGTACATGGGGGTTTTCTTTGGACACTTCACAATTGGTGTCCTTTGCCAGGTCATTTCCCTCGACCATATTGATCGCTGCGGCAACAGATCCTTCTGCCTGTCCCTTTGCGCTCTGGAAAACGGTCATCGCCATCTTGCCCTGGATTTTTTGATTTGATGTATTCGTTTTTGTCTGTATGGTTGGTATGGTTGATTTCACAACTCATTGCTGCCGGGCCGGGAGGTTCCGCGCGTCTTTCTGCACTTTCCCTCAACGGTGTTTCTTCCGGTGCCTTTTCCTCACCGGTGTTTCTTCCGGTGTTTTTCAAACTGACTTTGCTGTTTCTTTTTGCCTGACTTTGCTGTTCCTTTTTTGTTTTCTTTTCTGTTCCTTTTTGATTGACTTTGCTGTTCCTTATGTCTGTATTATAGGTGGGCGGGCTCGCCTTTTTCAGAGCCTTTTCTGACCAAAACTATCTCAATCCGGTCATATTCAACATCTCCGTTCCTTAAAAATTCCCCTAAAAAACTCTTTGTTTTTCTACAAAATTCATCCTTCTGCATGTTTTTTGTGTTTGGATATGTGCTAAAATATAACTATAAAGCCATAAAAACCGGCATATTTTGCCATAATAAGGGATAAACCGCCTGTTTATTCAGCCTGATATAAATAATTGAGGATATAAGATCTGTACCCATATTCCTCAGAGGAGGGATTTGACATGATTTGTTATAAGAAAAAAAATCTGACTTTAAAGGACAACAGCGAGGAGCTCCTGTCGGAGGATTCCGGCGGGCTTCCTTTCGTGTGCTACTATGACGAGAGCCGGCTCTTTACAGGCAATCACATTCCCTGGCACTGGCACGACTGGATTGAACTGAACTATGTGGACAGCGGGATTTTGAAAATGTATACCACCGATCAGGAGGTGGAGGCGCGCCCCGGCGATGTGATCTTTATAAACAGGAACATTATGCACGCCTATGATTTTCCAGATCAGGTCAATTATTATTCCTTCATCTTTGACGCCCGTTTTCTGGCAGGTGAATTCGGAAGCTACATAGACCGCAAGTACTTTGCTCCGATTCTGCGCAGCAAAAGTCTCCCTGCCCTCCATCTGAGATCCGATTCCGCGCGGCGAATCCATATGATCGGGTCCATCCTGAAAGCCATCGACCAGATGCGGGAAGAACCTGCCGGCTACGAGTTCACTGTCCGGGAAATTCTCAGCCGCTTTTTCCTGCTCATGCAGGAAGAGACGGAGTCGGTACGCGCCACTGAAAAAAAGGGAAATGAACGAGACCTGGAGCGCATGAAGCAGATGCTTCAATTTATTTATTCGCAGTACAGTGCCCCCATCGGACTCGATGAGATCGCGGCGGCCGCCGGAATCAGCCCCCGTGAGTGCACGCGTTGTTTTCACCGCTCAATTGACCGGCCTCCCATCCGCTTTCTGATCGAATACCGCGCCCAGATGGCCGCAATGAAACTGGAGCGCACCGGCGACAGCATCTCTTCGATCGCGGAACAGTGCGGTTTTTTATCGGACAGTTATTTCGGCAAAATATTCAAAGAAATCTACGGGCTGACCCCCAGAGACTACCGGAAAAAGCACAAAATGTCCTGATTGGCAGACAGAGGCCTCGCGAATCAGGAGAAAGTAATACATCAAAAAACCGCAGCCGCGATGAATGTGAATCCATCATCGCGCGGCCGCGGTCTTTTTGTTGTCTCATAAATTCTTATCCTTTGCGGGTCACAAGGTACCACTTGAAAAAGGCAGTCCCTATAATAATCACATAGCCGATCACGCTCCAGACATCCGGAATCTCTCCAAACAGGAGGAATCCGAAAAACGCTGCATAGATAATCTGGGAGTAATCAAACACAGAGATATCCCGCGCGGGCGCATGCTGATAAGCTGCCGTCACAGACAGCTGTCCCCCCGCGGCGGCACAGCCCGCCAGAATCAGGAGGATAAACTGTCTGGCACTCATGGGCGTGAAATTCATCAGCAGGTTGGGCAGCAGCACAAGTGTGGAAAAGGTTGAAAAAAAGGCCACGACGATGGGACCCCTGACCCCCTGCAGTCCCGCCTTGCGCACATACGTGTAGGCAGTACCCGCAGCGAATCCACCCAGAATTCCGACCAGCGCAGGCAATGATATGATCCCCGAAGAGGGTTTTGCCACGAAAGCAGCTCCGATAAAGGCAAAAGCAACACTTATCCATTCGATCCGGTTGGGCTTCTCCCCCAGGATAAAGATCGACATCAGAATCGCGAAAAAAGGCGACAGTTTATTGAGCATATTTGCATCGGCAATGTCCAGGTGATCCACCGCCCAGAAATTGGCCAGAATCCCCACGGTTCCAAAGGCACTTCGCAGAAACAGGGCCGGCAGACTCTTTTTGCGGACAGTGACAGGTCCGCCGGACCGCAGCAGGATGATCACCGCCACAACAGCAGCGACAATATTCCTGAAAAAGGCCTTCTGCATGGTAGGGACGTCTCCGGACAGCCGCACAAAGACCGACATAGTGGAAAAGAAAAAAGCCGCCAGAAGGATGAAGATAATCCCTTTAGTTTTATCCTTTATTCCGTTTATGCTTTCCTGTTTTTTGCCTGCTGTCCTGTTTTTACTCATCTTCCAATCCTTGTCCTTTGCCTGTTCACAAACTCTCATATTAAAGGCCGGGCTTGGTATAGCCCGGCCTTTAAGTCTCACTATAAAAACGAATTGTATTCTATAAAATCTGCCCTGTCAAATCTCATCATCTCAACGCTTTCGACTTATCATCATAAGCGTTGTTCTCAGTCCCGCAGAAACTGCTGCTTTACTACAAAGATTTCACAGGCTCACAGATTTCGAAAATCTCATGGATTCTGAAAACACACAGCTTCCGAAAATCTCACAGACCCTGAATATTCCGCTGATTTGGCAGATACCAAAGGTTCCGCTGATTTCACAGCTTCCGGAAATCTCACCGATCCTGAAAACCTCACCGATTTCAAGGCTTACGCAGACCCCCGGATTCCGGGTTCATTACCTGGCCTGATCCAGGACCAGATCCGAAATCGACATAACTGTCGCGGCAGCTTTGCGGACTTCATCGGCTTCCTTCTCATTCATATCTACAGGCACAAGGCACTCGACGCCCTCAGCGCCGACCACTGCAGGCATGGAAAGGGCGATTCCGTCGATATCAAAGGCACCGTACATGAGGGATGTGACGGAGAGGACGGCTTTTTCATCGCGCACGATTGCCTCACAGACCCTGCGTGCAGCCATTGCTACGCCGAAGAAGGTATCCTCTTTCCTGTAGCTGAGGTTTCCTGCGTCAAAGCGCACACCTTTCATAACCTCTTCCAGGAAGGCGTCGGGATCCGGATAACCGCGCATCTCAAAGAAGTCATAGAGCGGAACACCGGAAATACGGGCGCTGGACCAGATCGGAACCTCGGAGCGGCCATGCTCACCCACGACGAAGGCATGGACATTGCGGGCATCTACATTGAGTTTCTTCCCGATCAGAGATTTGACACGGGCTGTGTCAGCGACCGTTCCGATACCCATGATCCGGCTCTCCGGAATCTCAATGTATTTCAGTGCAGCATAAGTCAGGATATCGACAGGGTTCGAGACGATCAGGAAGATGGCCTCTGTGTTTCTCTTAGCGATCTCCGGGACAATAGATTCAAGGACATTTACGTTCTTACGGATGAAATCCATACGTGTGTCGCCTTTGACCCAGGGTTCTCCCGCGGCAATCACGATAATGCCGGCATCGGCGAGATCGTCATACCCGCCTCCGTAGATATTCATTGGTTTCACAAATGAGATACCGTACGCCAGATCCAGGGCTGTGCGCTCAGCTTTCTGTGTCAGCGAGTCAACAAGCACCATCTCCGCAAACAGTCCGCTCTGCATCAGCGCAAAGCTGACTGCTGAACCGGAACGTCCGCATCCCACAATTGCCACTTTTCTCTTATTTACTGCCATAGTATCTGATCCTCCTTGAATCATCACCCGAATCATGAGGCCGGCAAACCTCCGGGGAATGCCGCCATACTGCAGATTTCCCGACGGGCAGCCACCCGCGGTCAACGTACATCAGAGATCAGGAATCTTCCGCGCTCCTGCCATCATAAAGTATTCTGCCCTCTTCGGACCTCCCGTTCACCAGAGCAGCCGATTCCCGGACACCTCCTGGTGTCCTTCTGCGGAAGGTTTCTGACAGAACCTTCCGTAAAATACATTATAACAGACCTTGTGGAAATAGCACAATAAAAAAGCGTTTTTTCATCGATTTTTGTGGAAAAGTAGTGAGAGCACGGATTCATCTGAAATGTGAGATATATTGCGCTGCCTATGGCAACAGGACAGAGGCTGCCACGCCGCTCTCTGCCGCCCCCCGACCGCCCCGCATCCGCCGCAAGGCGGAAAATTTCGTTACTGGGGCCGTGTCAACAGGGCAGGGACAGTCATACCGCCCTCTCCCACCCCCCGACCGCCCCGCATCCGCCAGAAGGCAGAAAATACATTACCCGGGCCATGTCATAGTAAAGGCCGGACACCCGTTCTGAAGGTGTCCGGCCTCTGTTTTTCCGTCAGGCCGGAACAGATGTCCGGCCGGCTGGTGGATTCTTCACAAAAGAAGAACTTCGGTTATTTATTTTTAATTGCTCATATGCCCGGATGCTCCCGATTGAAAACGCGTCCCCTGGTGTGGCAGGATGCGTACTGATCATAGATCCTGTTCAGATTCACAGCGATTGTGTCCGCCGGTCTGGTCTGATGATCCAGGGCGATCAAAACAACTATTGTGGTGACGGCCTTCAGAAAGATCATGATTCCGAGGACGGTCAGCGCTGCCACGATCAGCACGGTCTGGTCGATGTCAATGAATGCCTCGACGGGCGCAAGCGGCTGTAATGCGAGTGCAAATGCTCTTGTCATGACTTAACCTCCTCTGAAAGATTCTGCTCTGCGGGGCATCCCGCAGGCCGCCTTTCCGGCGGCTGAGGATCTGCTTCGATCCATCTTCTGTTTCTTAGCAGTTCTTCTGTTTCTTATGAGATAAGTATGGCATATGATTGAGCTCTATTTTTTGAGCACGGTAAAATCTGCGTCATCTCCTGCGGGGAGCCTTCCGGGGCAGCCTGGGGCGGCTGAACCATCAGTCCTTGCTTACGCAGGCTTTTCCACACATTCGCTCAGGCTTTTTCATGCACTTTTTCACGCATTCACTCAGGCCTTTTCATGCACTTTTTCACGCTCTCGCTCAGGCTTTTTCATGCACTTTTTCACGCATTCACTCAAGCCTTTTTCGTATAGTGATTCACACTTTTATCAGGCATCCATCCTCACTTTCTGTCAGGATTTCATTCGCACATCAGTTGCAGTGGTTGAAAGCTGCGAAGCCCGGGTATACGGCGCTGTCGCCCAGCTTCTCCTCGATGCGGAGCAGCTGGTTGTACTTGGCGACGCGCTCGGATCTGGAAGGAGCGCCGGTCTTGATCTGGCAGGTGTTCAAAGCAACCGCCAGGTCAGCGATAGTAGTGTCTTCGGTCTCACCCGAGCGGTGGGAAGTAACAGCGGTCATGCCGGCCTTGTGAGCCATCTTGATGGCCTCAAGGGTCTCGGAAACGGAACCGATCTGGTTGAGCTTGATGAGGATGGAGTTGCCTGCGCCGAGCTCAATACCCTTTTTCAGTCTCTCGGTGTTGGTGACGAACAGGTCGTCGCCCACCAGCTGAACCTTGCCGCCAAGCTGTTTGGTCATCTCGACCCAGCCTTCCCAGTCTTCCTCATCCAGACCATCTTCGATGGAGTAGATGGGATACTTCTCGATCAGGCCTGCCCAGTGAGCGATCAGCTCCGCGCTGGTGAAGTCCTTGCCGGACTTGGGCTGATGATAGAAGCCTTTACCCTTGGGGCTCTTCCACTCGGATGCGGCAGCGTCCATAGCCAGGACAAAGTCCTTGCCGGGTTCATAGCCGGCTGCCTTGATCGCTTCGATGATCAGGTCGATCGCGCCTTCATCGCCTTCGGGCTTGTTGGGAGCGAAACCGCCCTCGTCACCTACAGCAGTGACATCGCCTGCGGCTTTGAGGATCTTCTGAAGCGCATGGAAAACCTCTGTGCACTGACGAAGGCCTTCCTTGAAGCAGCATGCGCCGACGGGCATGATCATGAACTCCTGGGTGTCGACGGAGCTGTCAGCATGCGCGCCGCCGTTGAGGATGTTCATCATGGGAACAGGAAGCTTGTTGGCCTGAAGGCCGCCGAAGAAACGGTAAAGCGGGATATCCAGAGCTTCAGCAGCAGCCTTGGAAGCAGCGATGGATACTGCCAGGATCGCGTTTGCGCCCAGGTTGGATTTGTCCTTGGTGCCGTCGAGGTCGATCATGGCCTTGTCGACCGCATAGATATCAGAAGCATCGATGCCCACCAGAGCGGGAGCGATTTTCTCATTAATGTTGGCAACAGCCTTGGAAACGCCCTTGCCGCCGAATCTGGACTTGTCACCGTCGCGAAGCTCCAGAGCCTCGAACTCACCGGTGGATGCACCGCTGGGAGCAGCGCCTCTGCCGATTGTGCCGTCCGCCAGATAAACTTCTGCCTCTACGGTAGGGTTGCCGCGGGAGTCGATAATTTCACGTCCGATAACTTTTTCAATCTGTAAATAATCCATTTCTTTCCTTTCTTTTGTCTGAAGACACAACGGAAATATTGATTTGAACAAGCTCATTTTAGCAATTATCAAAGGCAATATCAATATAATCGGCGAATTTTTTTAGTCATGACTAACTCTTTTTTTGAGTTGGTGGGAGAGGCGACAGGAGACAGAGGAGACAAAGAACCGTCCCTTGTCTCCGCCCTGTCTCCGAACCGTTCCCTGCCTGTCTTCCCTCTCCCCACAAAAAAACAGCGTGAAAAAATTTACAATTCCGTAAATCTTTCCACGCTGTTTTGGATTGCCTTTTAGCGGCTTCCTGATCAGGCGTCGATCAGGCCAAGCTCGACATTGAGATATCTCGCGACTTCCACGCCGTCCAGCCCATGGACCATGCAGGCCTCTGTGAGGGATTCCATCTGGGAAGCGGGGCAGCTCACACAGCCCATGCCGCAGTTCATCAGAAGATAGACAGCATCGGGGTACTGTGCAATGATATTGGAAATAAGCATATCGCCGGTGATGACTGCCTTCTCAGCTGTTTTGTTTTCCATGATCTATGTTCCTCCTTAATATGATCATAATCGTTCACTTTGTCACATATGAGTCACTATTAAAAATGCCTTTATCATATTCACCTATAACTTCAACAGGTAAATACAGATTTTATCAGGAGTCGCATCTCTCTGTCAAGTGACAGGACTGCGCAGACTGTACCTTTTACAAGACCTTTTACAAGGCCCGTTTACAAGGCTTTTCATAGGGCTTTTTTATAAGGCTTTTCCCACAATTCCGCGGCTATGCCTAAAAGCTCTTCGGGGTGCCTGGCGCCTGGCGCTCCGCGCTCCGGCGGTCCCAATTCGCCCGGATGATTCTCCGTGGCACTAATGTCAGCGCGCTCTGCCCTCCTGCGGTCCTGACGCGAGCATTGAGAAGTCCGCCCGCTCAGACTCCGTTGCCCAGCACAATGAGGTAATACAGGTAATAAATGCCGGAAACCAGGTGTATCAGGAGCAGGATCCCGCACAGGATAAAGAACAGGAAGCCGAAAAACTTTGCTGCTCCGGAAGACCCACTGCCGGTTGCTCCTCCGTCTCTTTTGACGCAGTACCAGGCGGCATAGTCGCGCACGCTGACAAACCAGAGCAGGTAGAGCCCGATGATATAGCCCCAGCTGAAGTTTCCGTGATAGAAGCGGGAACCGCCCTCCGCCAGGAGGAATTTCTCTGCCATCCCCGCCA
>Ga0310695_10008919_pt1 | contig 15308 bp, 12 predicted proteins | sample RumenRJG_04DNA_FD_203882 | JGI IMG/M metagenome (GOLD analysis project Ga0310695, IMG submission 203882) | Bovine rumen microbial communities from Lethbridge, Alberta, Canada - RJG_04 (v2) (version 2) | ecosystem: Host-associated > Mammals > Digestive system > Stomach > Rumen | place: Canada...
AGACCGTACGAGTCACCGACGAGGTGCCGTCGAAGAAAGCGAAGAGCGGCTCTGTGAGGGTGCTGAACAAGGAGGAGACGGCTGCGGCCCAGGAGAAGCAGAAGCTGATCACCGATGAGTTCAGGCGATGGATCTGGAAGGACGATGCGCGCAGGGAGAAGCTCACGAAGATCTTTGAGCGCAGATTTGCATGCACAGTCGCCAGAAGGTTCGACGGCAGGTTCCTCGAATTCCCGGGCATGACTGAGAGCATCAGCCTGTATCCTTACCAGAAGGATGCCGTCGCCCGCATACTCTTCACGCCTAACACGCTGCTCGCCCATGATGTCGGGGCGGGCAAGACCTACATCATGATAGCCTCCGCCATGGAGCTGAGGCGCATGGACATGGCAAGGAAGTGCATGTTCGTTGTACCGAACAACCTGGTGGAGCAGTGGCGCAGCATCTTTCTGATGCTCTATCCGGAGGCGGATGTTTTGTGCATCGAGCCTAAGGACATGGATCCCGACAGGCGCAGCCGGACCATGCGCAAGGTCATGGACGGCTCGTATGACGGAATCATCATCGCATACAGCTGCTTCGACCGCATACCCCTCTCAAAGCAGACGCATATCGAAGCTCTCAGGGCGGAACGCGATGAGATGGAGGCCGTAAAGCAGCGCAAGAAGAAGGTGACGGGCAGCTTTGACCGCAAGCTCAAACGACTCAATAAGGAACTCGGCGAGCTCGCGGCGTCTAAGGATGCCGCGAAGGACCTCATATGTTTCAATGAGCTCGGCATAGACAGGCTCTTCATCGACGAAGCCCACAACTACAAGAACGTCTCCGTCGAGACCTCCATATACGGCGTGTACGGCATAAGCCGCAGGGGCTCGTCCAAGTGCGACAGCATGATGGACAAGGTCCATTACGTGCAGAAGACGCACGGCGGGGGCGGCGTGGTCATGGCTACGGGCACTCCAATAACCAACTCCATATCGGATATATATGTGTTCCAGAAGTATCTGCAGAGCGGCGAGCTCGGGCTTCTCGGACTCCAGAACTTCGACAGCTGGGTGGGAATGTTCGCCGAAAAGACGACGGAGTTCGAGATCGCGGTGGACACGGGCAGCTTCAGGCTCGCGACAAGGTTTTCGAGATTCCACAACATCCCCGAACTCACTGCAATGCTCGCCTCGATAGCGGACTTCCACAGCCTTGACGAGTCGGATGACCTGCCCGGATTCGACGGCTACACCGATGTGCTGATCCCCAAGTCGGCTGCGCTCAGCGATTACCTCAAGGACATCTCAAAGCGGGCTGACAGAGTGCACAACAGAGAGGTCAGCCGTGAAGAGGACAACATGCTGAAGATAACCGGAGACGGACGTAAGGCTGCGCTCGACATGCGTCTTGTCCTGCGCTTCGATGAGGAGAAGTCTCTCTACGGCATGCAGATCGGCAGGTGCAAGGTCGGCGAGTGCGCGGAGCGCGTCGCCATGATCTGGCATAAGACAAAGTCGGACAGGCTGACACAGCTCGTGTTCTGCGACACATCGACGCCGCAGGCGGGCTTCAACATGTATGACGAGCTCAAGCTCAGGCTCACGGACCTCGGCGTCGATGAGAGCGAGATAGCATACATACATGATGCGTCCACCGAAGCCAGACGCGAGAAGCTGTTTCGCAGCATGAGAGAAGGACGCGTGAGGGTCCTCATTGGCTCCACATTCAAGCTCGGGCTCGGCGTCAATGTGCAGGACAGGCTCATCGCCGTGCATCACCTCGATCTGCCGTGGAGACCGGCTGACATGGTGCAGCGCGAGGGCCGCATACTGAGAGCGGGCAACCTCAATGAGAGCGTAGATATATACCGGTATATCACAGAGGGCAGCTTTGACGCTTATTCATGGCAGCTTCTCGAGACCAAGCAGCGGTTCATCACGGACATCCTTTCGGGAACGGCTGCGGGCAGGAGCGGAAGCGAGGTCGATGACACCGTGCTGGATTACGCAGAGATCAAGGCGCTTGCCCTGGGCGATCCGCTCCTCAAAAGCAGGGTGCAGACGCGCAACGAGATATCCAGGCTCTCGATCCTGCAGCGCAAGAGCGTCGAGGCAAGGCTCAGGCTCGAGCAGAGGCTCTCGAAGCTGCCTGATGACATAGCGGCGAAGCAGCTCGAGCTGGACTGCTGTCTTTCCGACGCGGCATTTGTCGCCGGAGAGGGGAAGGACCTGTACAGAGACCTCGCGAGCCGGGACAAGAAGCAGCTGGCGTCGTGGCGCAGGTACATCAGAGAATATCTGGCCGGGAAGCTGTACGGCTATGTGATGAAGCCAAAGGACGAGGCCCTGATCGACTACAGGGGATTCACCATCGTACTGCCTGCCGGAATGGATGAGAAGCATCCGTACCTCTGTCTTGTCAGAGAAGGCAGGTACAGGGTTGACATGGGCGATAAGGAGACCGGACTTCTCATAAGGATAGACAACTGCCTGGACAGACTCGATGAGCACGCAGATGACATCAGGCGGCAGAAGGAGGTCCTCGAGCAGGAGCTCAGGGAGACGGAGGCAGAGCTCGCGAAGTCTGAGAGTTATTCCGATCTCATAGACGAGTATACGGCTTTGCTTGACGATATAGACGAAGAGCTCGGAGTCAACGAACTCAGAAAGAGCATCAGATAGGAGGCAGAAATGGCAGACAGCATCACGACCAGTCCAAACGCGAATCTCGGCAACGTTCCGTCGGTGAGCATCGGCGAAGCGGTATCAAGGCTCGCGGATATGTATTGCAGCGTCATAAACAGCGGGGCGGGCATCTCTTCCGTCCCGTCCGTGATGCTCTGGGGAGCTCCGGGCGTGGGCAAGTCGCAGGGAGTCAGGCAGATGGCCTCGCGCATTGAGGCGCGCACGGGCAGGACGGTGGATGTGACGGATGTCAGGCTGCTGCTCTTCAACCCTATCGACTTAAGAGGCATCCCGGTCGCCAACGAGGACAGGACCCTCGCAGTATGGCTCAGGCCGCAGATATTCGACATGGACCCGTCCGAAGATGTGGTAAACATACTGTTCCTGGACGAGATATCCGCAGCCCCTCAGTCGGTGCAGGCTGCTGCCTACCAGATAACGCTCGACCGCACCGTGGGCGAGCACAGGCTGCCCGCCAACTGCATAGTCATAGCGGCAGGCAACAGGGTCACGGACAAGTCCGTCGCATACAGGATGCCTAAGGCCCTGGCCAACAGACTGATGCACATCGAGGTGGATACGGACATGGACTCCTGGCGCGAGTGGGCGGTGTCGCGCGGCATCAACGAGAAGGTCACGGGATTCCTGACATACAGGCCGGACATGCTCATGGGCTTCGACACATCATCGGATGACCTCGCGTTCCCGACCCCGAGGGCGTGGGAGATGGTGAGCGGTCTTCTGAACAATGTGAGCGGCGACATCAACAGCATTTTCACTCTCATCGCCGGCGTCATAGGAAGCGGCGCCGCTGCGGAGTTCCGGACCTGGGCGAGGGTATATGACAAGCTCCCGGACATGGAGGGCATATTCAGGGGAACGGAGCACAGCGTGCCGCGCGGCATAGATGCGCTCTACGCTCTCGTTTCGGCCATGGCGAGGTATGCTTCAGAGCACAGGGATGACATGGACGCGATAGAGAACTCCATAGCATACGCGGAGCAGCTGCCTCCTGACTTCTCAGTGGTGCTCATGCAGGACTACATGAACATGGAGGAGGGGTATAAGGAGAAGCTGATGGAGATACCGGTATTCGTCAGGTGGATGAGAAGCAGGGGCGCTCTGCTGAACGGAGCAAGGTAACAGCGATCGGAGGACACATGGAAATCAGCAAAGACAGGCAGCGTGAATACATGAGGCGCATCCTGATAGCCAGGATGAGCATCCTTGTGCGGAACGGCTTCTTCGGCCTGCTTCTGATGCATATGAAGTTTGCCCTTGACGATACTGCCGGGACGGCCGCGACAGACGGAGAGAGGATATTCTTCGACCCGGGATTCCTGGATGAGATATCCGATGAAGAGCTCATCTTCGTCATGATGCACGAGATAATGCACGTCGCCTTGAAGCATACGTTCAGGACAGGCGACAGGAACAACTATGGATTCAACATAGCCTGCGACATCGTGGTGAATTCGAATATCCTTCAGGCTGCCGGCATGAATAAGAGAAGCATCACTCTCGCAAGATACGGCGAGTCGATGCACGTTGCGCCGGACGGGAGCGAAGGCTGTCTCCATACTGCAGAAGAGGTCTATGAGATGCTGCCGGCGATCATGAAGAAGAAAAGCAGCGGCCCGGGCAGCGGCGGAGACTCAGGCAGCTTCGGCGGCGCGGGTAACGGCGGCGGATCGGGCGGCGATAATCCGGGCAGCGCAGACGCTGCGGGAGGCTTCAGTGACGATCATTCGAGATGGGGCATGTCCGGCGATGAAGCGCTCGAAGCTCTGTGGGACAAGCGGATAAGAGACGCGCATGAGGCAAGTAAGGGCAGAAGCAACATCCCTCTCGGTATGCAGAGAGCTCTCAAAGAACTGCTGGACCCGACAGTCGACTGGCGCACTCTTCTGAACGACTTCATACAGGAGGAGGTGACTGACTACTCGTTCATGCCTCCTGACAGGAGGTTCTCGGAGAGCCCGTTCTTTCTTCCCGACTACAACGAGACAGAGGTGACAGTCAAGGATGTGCTCTTCATGATCGATGCTTCAGGCTCGATGTCTGATGATGAGATCACAAGGGCATACTCGGAGGCAGACTCGAGGGCTGGCTCGGCTTCTTCGATGCAGCCGTAGTGCCGCCGGAGCCTTTCGCCGATGAGACTGAGTTCAGGATGATAAGGCCGAAAGGCGGCGGGGGGACCAGTTTCGATGTCATATTCGACTACGTCCGTACGGAGATGTCCGGCAGGGAGATCGCAAGCATCATCATAATGACCGACGGATTGGCCCCGTTCCCGAATGAAGCCGACGCGATGGGGATTCCTGTCCTCTGGATGATAAACAACGACAGGGTCACTCCGCCGTGGGGCAGGACTGCCAGGATATGAGAGCCATAAACTGAGGGTTAAGTGACACGACATATCAGCGGAAATACAATAGACGAGGTGAAAGCCTCGTTTTTTGATGACGGAACGAATGGAGAAAACGAATGAAAAAAGAAGAGATCAGCAAATACTTTGATGAGATCTGCGGCTACGAGAAGGAAAAACTCGAACTGACCTACCTTGCCGATGTGATGACCAGCATGAAGGAGTATGAAAAACTCGGCGCAAGACTTCCGGGAAATCTCATGCTCGCCGGCCCTCCGGGAGTGGGAAAGACGCTGATGGCGAAGTGCCTGATAGATGCATCGGGCAGAAAGTCGTTCGTCTGCCGCAGGAATGACGGAGATAAGGACTTCATAGAAGTCATAAAAGATACGTTCCGGAGAGCGGCCGAAAGCGAGCCGTCCATCGTGCTTCTCGACGACATGGACAAGTTCGCGGGAAGGTTCCGGTCCGAATCCGCGGAACTTGCCGCAGTGCAGGCATGTCTGGATGATGTGAAAGACCGGGACGTCTTTGTCATAGCGACCATCAACGAAAGCGAAGGCATGAGCGAATCCCTCATCAGACCGGGACGCTTCGACCATCAGATGGCGATAGGCACGCCTGATGAGAAGAGCGCCGGGCAGATAATAGACAGATACCTCATGACCCGCGGGAACATCGCCGATGACATCGACAGGGACGTTCTCGTGCAGCTGACGAACGGCAAGACCGCGGTCGAGATAATGACTCTTGCCAACGAGGCAGCGGTGTTCGCAGGCTATGACAGAGCGGAAGCTATCCACATGAGGCATGTGGTGAGGGCGTTCGTCGACAGCATAGGCAATTATAAAGGCAACATCACAGATGAGTCTGCTGCCCGGATCACGGCCTGCCACGAGGCCGGTCATGCGGTGATGAGCGAACTGCTTGATCCGGGTTCTGCTGCTATCGTATTCGCTGCTGATGTCATGAGCGACTCAAGCGGCTTCATGAGCCGGGGAAGAAGGAACAAGACGCTGTACAGCGGCCAGTTCAGGGAGGATGCGCTCATATCTCTTGCGGGCCGCGCGGCGACGGAAATCGTGACCGGCGCCCCTGACAGGGGATCTGAGATGGACATAAAGACGGCCTTCATGGCTACAGACAGAGAGGTACGCGGCGTATGCGCCCACGGTCTGCGGTATGTCAGGGCATACAGAGGGAGGCTTGAATCTGAAAAGAGGAGGAACAGATGCGACGCGGCTGTCAGGAAAAGAATGATGGAATATTACAGGGAGGCCATGGCCATCCTGCAGAGCAACCGCCTGTTCCTGGACAGGATGACGGAAGAACTGTGTGAACACGGATATCTCATGCAGAAGGACATAGCGCGCATCAGAGAAGAGATATCCATGGCGGAGCAGGGAGAAACAGAGGAGAAAAAGTATGCATGACGAATTTTACGATTACTACGACTTTCTGGACATGGACGAACGCGAAGAAGCCTTCAGCGAGAGTACGAAAAGCCTGCCCGGCCTTTCAGATGAAGACGGCTGCGATGATGCTGAACGTCAGGCGGTAAGGCGTGAATTCCGCGGCATCGTCGGATACGGGAATCTGAAGAACGAGCTGGTGCAGTTATGCGATGTCATGAGGAACAGGGAGATCTATGACAGACTGGACGCCAGGATCCCCCGCGGACTGTTTCTGTACGGATCGCCGGGCGTAGGCAAGACGACCATGGCGGAAGCCGTTGCCGCAGCAAGCGGCAGACCCGTGATAAGACTGAGGCGCAATGCGGCCGGAGACAGGTTCATAGAAGAGATAAAGGACGCGTTCAGAAGAGCAAAGGAGCAGGCTCCGTCGGTCCTCCTCATGGATGATATGGATAAATTTGCCGATGGAAGCGATTCCTACGGCACTGCCGCCGAATATGCGGTCATACAGGCCGCTGTAGACGAGCTGGAGGACGGGGATGTGTTTCTCATAGCGACTGCGAATACCATGGGAGCCATCCCCGAATCGCTCGTCAGGCAGGGAAGATTTGACAGAAGAAGGAGGGTGTGTTATCCGGGGCTCAGTGACGCCGAGCAGATACTGAAGAAGAATCTTTCGGATAATGTGAAGCTCTCTGACGATCTGGACATGAGGACGCTGGCGGTGATGACCTCCGGTGAGAGCTGCGCATTCATAGAGACTATGGCAAATGAAGCCGCGATCATGGCGGGGTTCGAGGGGAGCGAAGAGATCACCATGACTCATTTCATAAATGCGTGGCGGAGATGCAGAGGGGACCTGATAAGCCGGGAGCTCAGTCCGGAAGAGAAGCTCAGAACGGCATATTATCAGGCAGGCAAGGCGGTCATCACTGCTTTGATGGCGCCTCAGGCGCTGACATTCACATACGCCGGCCTTCACTGCGGCGCTGATGATGCAGCGTACTTCGGCAGCATGCAGCTGAACGGCGAAGATGACAAGCTGAGGTTTTCGGTAATGAGCGCGCTTGCCGGAAGGGCAGCGGAGGAGCTGCATTACGGAGATTTCGATGACCAGTGCACTCAGGATATAAAGGAAGCCTACGAAACCATACTCGACATGATGTCGGGAGGCAATGGCGATTATCTCGAGGTCGTGCAGGCGGGCCCGAGAGATGTGAGCAGCGAGATGATATGCGAAAGGATATCCGACCATGCGGATGCCGAGATAGAGGAATACTACCGGGAGACCCTGCAGCTTCTGAGGGAGAACGCGGATTTCCTTGACAGGGTCGCGGAGGCCATGATGGAGAATGAGTATCTGTTTGCAGAAGACATACTGAAGATACAGAAGGAGACCGGCTGCGCCGCATAGCTGCTTTGCAGCAAAACTATTATATGTAATCTATACTACCTCAAAAGCGGATGCCTGAAGGGACCCCATATCCCGGAAAGGCATCCGCTCGTGCAAAATGAAGACATGAAGGAAAAAGAAAGAACTGAAAGGTAAATAAAAAATGTCAAAGAAGGCAAAGAAAGAAAGGATCGTCATAGTCCGCATCGATTCGATCGAGGCGACGCTGGCAAACAAGCCGTATTACGTGCCGTCGTTTCGCTGCGGGAAGCACATGACGCAGAAGGACAGACCGCGCGACAGGAACTGGCGCCGCTGGATCTGATCCGCGCGTCCTTCCGGGGAAGACGGAATATTACTGCCGGGATAATCAGTTCAGAAAAAGGAGAAAGACAATGGATACAAAGAACACAGACTGCAGAGACTACGGTATGGCAAACAGCGGTACGGAGACATGCGCCCGGGAAAGCAGCGATGTGTTCTTTGATTTTGAAGTCAGGACCGAGGGTGCCCCCCGCTTCGGCTGCTTTGAGCCGGACCATATCCCGAGCTACAAAGAAGCTTTCGGGTTTATTGCCGCGGTCGTCAGGGAGTATACCCGCGAGTATATAACGCCGTTCAATATACTGATGGTCAAGGTCGCATCGATAATCATGATAGCTGTTCTGATCCTCGGAAGCACAGCAGCGGGCATAGTAAAAACCCACATTGAAAATGAAAAGAGAAAGGCTGCGGAGATCCGGGCAGAGGCAGAAGCTGCCGAAGAGGCCAGAAGGGAAGAGAAGAGGAAGAAGGTGATGGCCACGTGCACGGAAGTTCTCGGCAGGTGGTACGAAATGGATCCTGAAAGAGATGACATCCGCACGCTCTTCATAGAAGTGGATGATGATGCAGAATGCGTCTACACGATCGGCGATGAGACAGGCGGATTTACATATAAGGACGGCAAACTGTCTCTGAAGGATCAGGCCGGCGGGCAGACAAGGACGCTTGTGCTCGGCGAGGGCCGGTTGAGCGATGAAGCGGACGGGCTATCCTACTATAAGACAAATGCCGGCATCAGCAGTCTGAAGTTTGCGGAGTTCCTGAAGAACAATCTTCCGGGCACCTATCAGGAATTCCTCGGAGATTACCTCCTGATATATCCGGATGGCAAGTGGGCGATCGACAGTCCCTGGGGGTTTGATGAATCGGGCACATGGAGCATGGAGATAAACGAGGGATCAGTGCTGATCATATTTGAAGGCATGGGCATACACTACGGCGGAGGGAACATCTATAAAGTAACAGAGGATGAATATGAGTCTGAAAAGGCGGAGATAGCGAGAGGAGATTTCTCGCTTGTCCTTGATGTAAACTCCTATGACAGGATATCGGGTAATCTTCCGTAAATCTGTATTATGGAATATTACTACCTCAAAAATGTCATTCAGGCGGCCGAAGGGACCCTACATCCCGGAAGCCGCCTTTCCAATCAGCAGATACAAGTAAAAAGACACATTATGAAAGGAGTCTGTCATGACTAACAAAACCAGAATCAACACAGCCAGTGCACTTTCCGGATTCGTCGCTGTTGCCGCAGCTGTTTTCGTATTCGTTTCTAGCTGCATCCCTGTGCACGCCCTCGGGTATATTACGGATGTCAATGAGAACGGCGACGGTATGATCTACGATGAGGAGAACGGCTGCTATGTGAGTCTGGATGCCGGTCAGGATACGGCAAAGGTCTTTGTTGCCGGAGCAGGGCTCACGGACGAGAACAGGGCCGGTGAAGGCTGGAGCTATGACGCAGAAAGCAATGCGCTCACACTGGACAGCTTCAGCTACGAAGGCACAGGCCTCTTTGCATCAACTTCTTCAGACGATGAGAGCGATGCGGAGGACGGATCGGATGAAGAAGACGAAGAGTACTCCGATGAAGAATGGGAAGATGAAGAGTACTATGATGAAGAATGGGAAGACGAAGAGTACTACGAAGAATATGAGGATGAAGAATATGCAGATGCAGAAGATGAAGAAGGCGCTGAGGAAGAGACAGCAGAGCCTGTAAAAGGAGTCATCAGATCGGAAGGAGATCTCACTCTCAGCCTTAAGGGGGAGAGCCGCATTACGATAACTGACGAGGGATCGGATGAAGGCTATGCGATCAATGTTGCCGGAGAGCTTAAAGTCGAAGGCGGCGGAGTGCTTTACATCAGGACGGCTGCAGGGGAGAAGGTCTACGGGAACGTGCCGGAAGAGGAGGACCCTGCCGCAGGCAATTCCGGAAACATCAATAACAATACCAATACCAATGACATCGTCAATGAGCAGACGGTGAACGAGGCGCCTGTCACGCAGACGATGGATGACGGAGATGTCAGTGTAAATAACAGCAATGACATAGACATGCCGGATATCAGCAACAACATCAGCCTGCCTGACATAGCAAATACCATCGATTTCGATCCGGTCATTGAGGTGAAGCTTCCTGAGAGCAGCTCTGAGAGGATAATCGTCAGCGGTTTTCAGAGAAGATACCCTGAAACAGTAAACGGCAGTGACATGCCGATGGGAAGATGCGGCGCAGACGGGACCGGCAGCAGGCCTGAGGGCAGAGCCCCGGTCGTGAGAACGTCTGAAGGCAGGACGTCAGCTGCTTCTCCTAAGACGGCAGACAGCATGGACCTCGGCGTGCTCATGGCGCTGATCGCGACGCTGGTCATCGGCGGGACGGCCGGCGGCATCATGCTGAGACAGAGGTTCCTTGAAAGACGCAGGAGTCAGCTGCCGGTCGACTGAGCCTGATCCCACGCTGGGATGCAAAAAAATTGGGCTGCTCTGAAACACTAAACTGACAGTTCAGTGGCAATTATCCGAAGAGCATGATATAATCTGCGCATCGGTCAGACGATCGGATGACAATATTATCAGAAAACAAAGGTGCAATAGGATCGACAGGGAGTATTATGCCCTGCCGGCCTGAGCACCTTCTTTTTTTAATAGCGAGCCGTACATGGGACCGCACATCCTACCCGGCTGCAAGAATCAATTGTCACTGAACGTTTGACGAAAGGAAAAACACCATGAAAGAGAAAGCAAACAGCAATGAGTACAGAGAAGCAAGAGCAAAATGGGCGAGAGCGAATACCGCGCTGTTCCTCGAAGCGCTGGAGAAGGTCGGGGAGCAGATGGGACTGAAGATAACTCCGCTCCAGTACGTAAAGGCGTACAAGGTCTGCGTCGAGGACTGCAGGTTCGGATATCCCGCCGAATTCAAGGTCGCGGAGATCATCGCGACCGATGAGACATACGGGCAGGTCCTGGCCATAATGACCGCGCTGATGAAGAGGTTCAGGCTGGACTTCTTCAGGACCAGGCAGAGAAGGAGCCGCAGAAGGAAGAAGCGGGCCGCGTGATGCAGACCTCAAAAATTAAACCGGCAGTTCAGTGTACATGACCCTCCGGGTCGTGTATACTTTAGAACTGCAGTCGTTGCTGAATCAGAACCAGGAAAGGTGATGCATAACATGGAACAACTGAACATGAGAAGAAGACCCGTCAGACGGGTGGATATCTCCATCAACATGGAGGCTACCGGCGCCAATATCAGGAGACTGGTAAAGGCCAGCGGCTACTCCGTGAGGGATATCATGGCCATCACGGGTATATCGACCGAGCAGGCGGTGTACAAGTGGTTCAGGGGCGAATCCATCCCGGCCATCGAGACAATGCTGATACTGTGTGACACCCTGGGCGTCACGATAAAAGAACTCCTCGTCATCGACGGGGAGTTCAGTTTTTTGTGCACGAAAGACTTTTTGACCATTAATGAGGTCTATGAAATAAGAGCGTAAAGTGATACAATTTTCAGAGCGATTTGTAAGGGCGGGCGCATCGCCTGCCGAAGGAGTCAATGCTTATGACGAAACAGCAACGGAAAAGAACGGCCCTGATATTCGGCGCCATAGCCATGGTCTTCATGATCTCGGCTCTGCTTGTCGGAAGGCTCGAAAAAAAGGAGACCATTCAGGAGGTCATGAGGGACGCCGTCCTGCATGACATGAACAAGGTCAGCTTTTTCGGCATCATGGACGTCAATCCGGGATTTATCGCGGCCGTCATCGTATCGTGCCTGCTCATAGTCTTCGCGCTCATCTGCAGGATATTCTTCATACCGAAGTTCACGATGGTGCCGGGTAAGTTCCAGATGATACTCGAGACGGTCGTCGGCCTTTTCGACAACATGGCGAAGAGCAATTCGAAGAAGATCAACAGCTTCCTCGGAGCCTACATCTTCGCGACCGGAGCGTACATATTCACGGGCACGCTTTTTGAACTCTTCGGTCTGCAGGTCATGACCACAGGCGGCACGCCTATATCGCTTCCGGCGCCGTGCTCGGACATCAACGGAGCGATCATGATGGGCTGCCTTTCGTATCTGGTCATACTGTCCGGAGGGATAATCGGCAACGGCTTCAAGGGGATAGGAGAGACGCTCAAGGAATTCTCTCTTCCGATCTCGATGAGTTTCAGGCTTTTCGGAGCCCTGCTCTCGGGAGCCCTTGTGACCGAACTCGTTTACTACTACGAAGCGTTAAGCTACGTGCTGCCGGTGCTGGTGGGAGTGCTCTTCACCCTGCTTCACGCGGTGATCCAGGCGTACGTGCTGACGATGCTGACGGCGCTCTTCTACGGCAAGGTCTCCGATGATACTCCGAAAGAGAAAGCGCCTAAGGAGAACAGGGAGAACCACAGACTGGCCAAGAAGCCTCCTGCAAGGCCGGGAAGAAAACGCACCACGGTCGTCGGCAGACACAGGACGGCATAGGCAGAGTATATATGTCAGGTAAAAGCGCGCATGTGCCGGCCGTCTGCCATGGATATGTGCGCTTTGGAAATAAAGCCCTTCTGAGAAGGCATGGAAATCTATTATTAAGGAGAAACCAAAATGCTTAATCTGAACCTCAAGAAACTTACAGGACTGGCGGTCGTGCTCGGAGTCATCATTCTCATCATGGGTACAGTCGCGACCATCGGAGCGTTCGCGGACAGCGGAAGCACAGACAAGGGAGGCGCTGTCGTGACGGCAGAGGATTCCGGAGACGGATATATCGCAGAAGCCGGCAACGACGCTGCAGACAACACGACGGGACTCAAGGCCATAGCGGCAGGCATCGCGATCGGACTCGCTTCCTGCGGCGGCGGCATCGGCATGGGTATTTCCGGAGGCAAGGCTGCCGAGGGAATATCGAGACAGCCTGAAGCGGACGGCAAGATCCGGACGAGTTTCATGCTGGGACTTGTATTCATCGAGACGGCCATCATTTACGCCCTGCTCGTTGTAATACTGATCATATTCGTACTCTAGCCGGCGTTGCATAGAATCAGGAAAGAAGGCATAACCAGATGACAGGTGTACCACTTAATATAGACTGGCAGCAGATACTGCTCCATCTGTTCAACTTCACCATTCTTTTCGGCGCGCTGTACATCCTTCTCTACAAGCCCGTGAAGGACTTCATGGCAAAGAGAGAAGAGTACTACAAAGACATGGACAGCAAGGCCACGCAGGCTGTCGCAGAGGCCGAGAGCCGTCAGCAGGAATACGAAAAGAAGATCAGCGACCTTGAGACAAAGATCAGGGACGAGAAGAGCAGGATGGGCAAGGAGGTCGAGGCCGAGCGCGAGCGCAGACTGGGCGAAGCGAAGAGCGAAGCCGAGAAGATCGTTGCGGACGCGAGGACCGAGGCCGACAGGGAGAAGAGCGAGATACTCGCTTCGGCTCAGAAGGATATAAGCGACATGGTCACGGGAGCGGTCGAAAAACTCGCTCTCGAGCAGTCGGCTTCTGATGCTTTCGATCAGTTCCTCGATGCTGCGGAGGAGGCGGATCATGAGTAAGGAAGAAAAGATCCTGAGCGCAAAGCTGTATTCGGCCGCAGAGCCGAGCAAAGAGCAGCGGGCGAGATTCGGGAAATTCCTGAAGAACAAATACGGACAGGACATAGATATCGAATGGGTCAGAAGCGACGCGTTCCCGGGAGGCTTCAGGCTTGAAGCCGGCTCGGATGTCTACGACTGGTCGGTCGGAGGCAGATTCCGCCAGCTGAGAGACAGCCTCGCCGAGGTGCCGACTGAAAACGGCAGCATCATCCCTCTTCTGAAGGAGAAGATCGCATCGTGGACCCCGGAGGCGATCGCCGAGCAGGTGGGCGAAGTCAAGACCATCGGAGACGGCATCGCGACCGTCAAAGGACTGGACAACGCCACATACGGCGAGATCCTGCTCTTCACTGACGGCGTCAGGGGAATGGTCCAGGATATCCGCGAGGACGAGATCGGCTGCATACTCTTCAATGATGATGAAGACGTCGTGCAGGGATCCAGCGTAAAGAGGACGGGCAAGACCGCCGGAACTCCGGTAGGCGAGAAATTCCTCGGCAGGGTCGTCGATTCGCTCGGCACCCCTATAGACGGACTCGGCGAGATCGAAGCTTCGGGATATCTGCCTGTAGAGACTCCGGCTCCCGCCATACTCGACAGGCAGCCTGTAGACACGCCTCTTGAGACCGGCATATTCTCGATCGACTCGATGTTCCCTATCGGAAGGGGGCAGAGAGAGCTGATCATAGGCGACAGGCAGACCGGAAAGACGGCCATCGCCGTGGACGCCATCATAAACCAGAAGGGCAAGAACTGCATATGCATCTACGTGGCGATAGGGCAGAAGACCTCGTCGGTAGTGCGCATACAGCAGACGCTCATCAAGCACGGAGTGATGGAGAACTCGATCATAGTATCCGCTTCGGCGAGCGATCCTGCGCCTCTGCAGTACATCGCGCCTTACGCCGGATGCGCCATGGCCGAGTACTTCATGCACAAGGGAAAAGACGTGCTGATCGTGTACGATGATCTGTCAAAGCACGCTGTCGCTTACCGTGCGCTGTCGCTGCTGCTCGACAGATCCCCGGGCCGCGAGGCTTATCCGGGCGACGTATTCTACCTGCATTCGAGACTGCTCGAAAGAGCCGCGAGGATGTCGGACGAAAAGGGCGGCGGGTCGATCACGGCCCTGCCTATAGTCGAGACCCAGGCAGGCGATGTATCGGCGTACATACCGACCAACATAATATCGATCACTGACGGACAGATATTCCTCGAGTCAGACCTCTTCTTCTCGGGGCAGAGGCCGGCCGTAAACGTCGGACTCTCGGTATCCCGTGTAGGAGGAGACGCGCAGACGAAGGCCATGAAGAAGGCCGCGGGAACACTGAGGATCGACCTCGCGCAGTACCGCGAGATGGAGGTCTTCATGCAGTTCGCCTCAGACCTCGACGATCAGACCAGGGCCCAGCTCGAATACGGTCAGGGACTCATGCGCATGCTGAGACAGCCGCAGTACAAGCCGAAGAGCCAGCACGAGCAGGTCATCACTCTCGTCATGGCCCTCGCCCACACGATGCAGGGCATAGCTCCGG
>Ga0310695_10008921_pt1 | contig 15305 bp, 5 predicted proteins | sample RumenRJG_04DNA_FD_203882 | JGI IMG/M metagenome (GOLD analysis project Ga0310695, IMG submission 203882) | Bovine rumen microbial communities from Lethbridge, Alberta, Canada - RJG_04 (v2) (version 2) | ecosystem: Host-associated > Mammals > Digestive system > Stomach > Rumen | place: Canada...
GATTTTGCCAAGCTACATTCCATAGCAGAAACGGCCATGAAGAATGGAAATTCGAAATTCAACGCAATACTTGCTGTCGTGCAACAGTAAGACAACTACTCATGCCGTGGGGTGCTGAGTAGTTACTTGGGTTCAACCATGATTTTTCCTGTAATGGAGCGTTTGTCTCCGCCTTGAGGTGATAGCAACACCATACCCTCAGGTCAAAGAAATCGGTCTTTTTGCTATACACCCCCAGGCCCACATCCTCGGCCACCGCGACCTCCCCAACGTTAGCAAGTCCTGCCCCTGCTTTGATGCGCAGGAGGAGTATAAGGATTATAAGGATATTTAAATGAAAATCCGAACCGCTCCAAGTGAGCAGTCCAGATCTTTTTGTATTCCTTTGATGACTACATCTTCACCACGTCGGGGATGGTATATAGAATTTGTTTAGCGGCGTCGTAGTATTTCAGCGTCACCGACTCGCCGGCGCTGCGCCCGTAGATGGTGAGATGGGTGGTGCCGCCTTGCGAGAGCGTCGCCGTTCCGCGACACTCTTCGCCGACGAATGCTCCTATGGGGTTGTCGCCGGCAGGGGTAAGTCCCACACCGTTCAGGACAGGCTCCACGGTAACGGTCTTCGTTATGGGGTACTTGGCAGAGCCCTTGGTGAATTCGGGTACGAAGTCGTTGTCGATGCCCGTTGTCTCGTCGGAGTTCATACTTATATCCTCCGACAGTGTGAAGACGTGCTTCAACGTCTGGTTATAGTACTGTAGCGACATGTTAACGGTTTCGTTGCCCGTTTCGTTGCCCCATACCTTTAGCACAAACTTACCGTTATCCACCTGGTCGCTGCCGACGATGACGGCAGGTCCGGCCAGTCCTCGCAGCTCGCCGTTAACGAAGAGTGCCAACAGGTCGCCCTCAGAGGTGTACGGCTCCAGTGTCTTTTCTATCTGCACCTTCATGACGGTCCAGTTTTCGTAGATTGACGGAAAGTCCGGCTCCGTCCAGTCGGGACGCTCCTGGTTGTTGCTCCAGTCCATGCCCCACGCGGGAGCCTCCGTCTGTGCGGTCTCCGTATAGCTGGGCTGCTTGTTGTCGCTGTTGTCGCTGTTGTCGCTGCTGCTGCAAGCCCCTAAGAAGAGGCTTGCCAGCACAGCGAATATTATCTTTGTTTTTTTCATATTCTTAATTTACTATTTGACTATTTACTATTTACTATTTATTTTTCAATTTAATTATTTAACCACTACTTTCTTGCCGTTGAAGATGTAGAGTCCCTTCTTCGTAGGTTTCTTCGGCAGTGGCATGCCACTGATGGTGAACCACTGTCCGTTTTCGTAGTCAGACTTCACGAAGCTTATAGTTGTCGGCGTGTCAGGACTGCCGACGACATCGTTGGTCTTGAAGGTCATAACCTCACCGGTAGAGGCAACAATCTCGCCCTCGCGCTCTATGGCGAACCATATCTTATTACTGTTCTCGCCGGCTATGCTCAGGTAGTTGACTGTTGACAGCTGAGAGTTTATGACGACGCTTCCTGCCTCGACACCGTTAGAGTAAGCCACCAGCACGTCACCGTCCTCGGTCTCCACGCCTTCGACGACGGCACTGACACTCATCGTAGAACTGCTCGGCACAGGAGCCCTGCGAGCATTGCCCGAAGTCCAGTCCTCACGGAAGTAGCTGTTCAGTTCGTAGAACGGATAGACGAATGATGTCGTCATGGCATCCTTGCGCAGTAGCATATAGCCCTCACCTGGTTTCATATACTGCAGACTGCCGCGCCATCGACCCGTGTTGCCCGACTTGGTGAAGTACGCAAACTCGGTATGGCTCTTGATGACGTCGCCCTGCTGAGCATGGTCGTAGTAGTCGCTAAGAGCCGTTTCCACGGTAAGGTTGGCTATCGGCGTGTAGCCTATGGCGTTCCATCCATGTTTCACCAGAATTGTGCGTGCACTCTTGTCCTTGATGATAGTACCGCCGATGGGGAGGAGGCAGTCCTCCTGCACCTTGATAGCATACGACTTCCTTGGAGATACCTTCCGGTTACTCGTTCTTTCAGAAGCCACCCACCGTTTCTTGTCGCCCTCGTAGGTCATTGTCAGAGAGCCTCCTAACTCGGTGATGATGTCACCGTCGTTCCAGTGCATGCTGCTGAGCAGTGCGTCCATGTCGCTTAGTTGTTCGCTTTCAACGTTGAACGATACCCAGTTCCAGCCCTTGCTAAGCTTGAAGTTCTGTATGAATGCCTCGCCGCCTTCGAAGCGTACCGGTTTGTCGGTGCCTAAGGTGGCGTCCTTCGTGAAGGTGATGGCAGGTGTGGTGGTGAGCACAATCTCGCGTCCTGTGCTGTACTGCCACAGACGGAACATCAGCGGTCTGCCGCTCTTCTGGTTGTCATAGACGGTGAGGAAGAGTCCGTGGTCGCCAGACAGTGCGTTGTAGCTGATGTTCGCGAAGCCGTGACATACGTTGTCGTTGTCGAAGGCGCCCACGATGTCGCGGGAGTCAGTGTCCAGTTCGTCGTAGAGATAAACCTCTCCGCTTATGCTCATGGAGTTCTCCAGCAGGTCGCTATCCACACCCTGTGACCACTCGGGCTGTTCGCCCTCGACGGTGAGGTTGAGGTATAGCGGTTCGGTAATGCCATTCTCGTCGGTGAGGTAGATAATCTCGTTATACGTACCGATGTTCAGGTCTTTGTTGACCTTCGCCGTAATGACATCATAACTCTGAGGTGCTATCACGTCACTGTATTTGTCGAGAATCAACCACCTCGGACAGTTTTCAATGATGTAGTTGTGTACCGTAGCACTATTGTTGAAGAACGGCAATGTCAGCTCTTGACCATCGTCTTCGCCGGTGCCGTACATGATGGTAGCGTCCCTACGGTTCGCCAGCCACTGCAGACTGCTGTTCGTGACGTAGTAGCATGCCGTCTGTGGCGACGCCATGGTGTTGCCGTTCCTGTCCTCCACGTCGCGCAGCGTCACGTATATATTGCGGTGGTTCAGTTTGGCAGTCTTCTCGTCGAGATCTACCAGTATCTGGTTGCCCCTGCCTATGAAGTCGAACTTCAGGTTCGTCACTTCCTCGTAAGGCACTACGGGCGCCGCCATCGTTTCGTCGATGTGTGCCAGGATCTTGTTAATGTTGTCCGTGAACAGGTAGTCGCGTACCGGGATGCCTGTCGGCTGGTGCGTAACAGGGTCTTCCTGATATCTTATGTTGTCGTTAGCGTCCAGATAGATTTTCTTGCTGTAAACGTATGGTGTCATGACAATCTCGTTCATCTGGTTACGCTCCTGGTGCTCGAAGCTTAAGTAAGCAATCAGTCCCTTCTCGTCGCCGTTAGGACTCTTCGTAGCGTAGGTCTTGACGAGCGTTTCCGGCAGAGCCTGGGCAAACACTATCAGTTCGTCGATGTTGCCCTTCAGTGGAGTGTTGCCGCCCTCTGTCGCACCGATGTACGACTTGCCGCTGATACCGCCGAGGCTGTCGGCAGCGAACGACGTGCGCAGCTCCTTGTCAACATATATATTGACAATGTTACGTGCGCGGTTCACCGTCATGGCGTAGTGGTGCCAGCGGTTGTCGCTCCAGTCGCCTTCCACGTGAGCAGCAAAGCCGTTAGAACGGTACATCAGTTTGTCACCGTCAAATCCGAGGTTGAAACGGTTCCGTGCGTCGCTCTCTTCCTTAGTGCCGTTGCCGTTGCTCAGCAGTGTGCCGCGCCCGTTGCTGTCGGTCTTGAACCAGAACATCAGCGTGTAGTCGTGGTCGCTGGTGCGGTTCAGTGCCACGTCGGTCATTTCCATTCCGTTGTCCTCCTTCTCTAAGTGCAGCGACATGCCGTGCGGCATAGCCCACGTAGCGCCTATCAGTTTGGCGTTGGCACCCTGAGTGTGGTCAGTGACATAGTCGCCGGAGCCTTCGTTCATAGGATAGTAGTCAACGAGGTCTTTCTCGTAGCCCGTCAGACGTTGTAACCCGTAGGTGTCGAAGAGCCCGATGTCCATAGCCCTGTACCACAGGCGAGCCTCCATCATGCGACCCTCGTAGTACTGGCTCTGGTTGCGGTTGAGCTCGTTGGTGCGACCGAAGATGAGCGGACCCGTACCCGAGTAGAGGGCTTTCATCTTGTGCTTGCCTATAGTTTTGTCCTCGTAGTAGAGTAATAGTGTGCTGTCCTTCTGGTTGATGCTGACACCCACATGGCGGAAGGCATTCGGCTTGATAGTCGAGTCAGACGTGAAGGTCTGTCCGTTGACTACAGCCTTCAGAAGGAAGTCCTTCGTAAGCCACAGCTGCAGTTTCTGACCGTTGGTGCCGTGCGAGAACAGCGGCATGTCACGTCCCGTGAGCGTGTCGGGTCTTATCCGCAGGTCTATGGTCAGGTCCTTGCCGCTGAAGTTACGTCTTGCCTCACTCTCTACGCTGGACTGTCCTGTGAACTGTAGGCTTACCATCTCGGAGAGGGCGTTGTTGTTCACCTCGCCCTTCACCTCGAAGTTGGTCTTGTCGCTCAGGTTGTTGTTTTCTATATCCTCAGAGAAGTTGAATACAATATCGTCGTTCAGGTTGAGTATTCCGCTCTTCGGCTCCGGCGTTCCGAACAGCTGCGGACGGCGGGTGTCCTTCACGCCGCTGATAACCTTCGACGAGGAGGTAAGGAAGGTGCCTCCGTTGCGAGTGAAGAGTACGGCACGCAGGTCGTAGCTCCGCTCCATCACCGTTCCGTCACCGAAGAACTCAGTAACGATGTTGCCGTTAGGCTCCATCAGTTTACATATTCCGTTAGCGTTCGCCATCAGCGTAGAGTCCGCATAGAACGAGCAGAGGTTCGTCCACGAGTCGTCGCCACGCTGTGTCTCCTTGTACTGGAACTCAATATGGTCGAAGTTGTGCTGGTGGCGGTCGAAGTTGCTGATGGTTACCGGTATGTACCATCCGCGGTCCGGGTCCTTCTGGGCAAAGGTGTTCAGTACCCATTTGTCTGCCGGTGCCGAGATGCTCACCGCTCCCGCCTCACGCAGGAAGTGAACGTCGAACTTTGTCGTTGCTTTAGCGTGCAGGGCATCCGATGGCGACACGACACCGATGGTCAGTCCCTCATAGTCGAACCCGTTGCCGGGGCGCACCTCCAACTGCAGTTCTGTGGTCTTGCCCGGCACTACGCTTACGGACATGCCGCCAGTGGTCAGCGGTTGTCCGTTGACACTAAGCTTGGCTCCGTTGGGGTTTGTATCGTCAGCGGCAAACAGCTGATAGACACTCACGCCACCGGTGGCTTCCGGCTTCTCGCTCTCGTTGGCAATATAGACGGTGAAGCGTGCCGCGTCGTTGACAGAAACGCCGCTGATGCTATGCTTGTCGAGGCTGATGGTCGGGTTGTCAATCTTCAGCGTGCGCTCGTCGAGGATAGAACCAGCCTCGTAGAAGTGCGTCGTGCGCTGGTCCTCCCAAGGGGCGGAGGTGTAACCGCCGCGTGTGCGGTAAATGAAGCGGCTCGGTCCGCCAAAGTCGGGAGCATTGGACTTATCCTTCAGCATAGCAATAGCGTCTGCCGACAAGCCTTCAAAATTGTAAGTGCTGAAGACATCTTCGGGGCCGACTTTTTTTATTATGTCTCTGATGTTAGACATCGGTATGCGATAGACATCCACACTCAGACGGCTGTCAGGATTTAGGCTAATGTTGAATGACTCCGAACGAGTATAGCTATTGTTTATGCTGTTGGTGCCGACGACCTTTGACTTAAGCACAGGCAGTAGGAACCACTTGAAAAAGCTATTATCAAAAGTCATTGTAGAATTGGTTCCGGTGTTCCTATCTATATTCATTCTACTACTGGTAATTTCCGGGTAGAGTCTCTTCAAGGACTCAGCATAGGCTAAGAGGCCTCCTAAGCCATAGTTAACAACATTCATTGCTATAGAGGTGCCAATGCCGCTACCCTGACCCGGGAAGTAGTCGGGCTGAACGCCGAAGGGGAAGTACATCGCCGTGGAGTTGGTGTAGTTGCTGGTGAATGTCTCGCTGTAGTTAACGCTCTGTGCACCGGCAATGTCGTAGCTGGTCAGAAGGTCGGTGGCATTGAGCTTCTCGCGCTCGTTCTGCGCAATCATCTTTGTCCACGCATAGATAATCTCGCTCTTCTGAATGATTTGGTCAGGATAGTCGGCAGGCTTTTTATCAAAAGGCAGCACGATGACATAGTGGGTGGTGTCGTTAGCCTCCATGATGTCCGTATTATAAACGTAATTCCTATAACCGAACATCGGGTCGGTAGGCTCGCGCAGCGAACGATAGACGGCTTTTCCCGTTGAGTTGGCAATCTGTTGGGCATCTTCCTGAGTACCTACATAAAGAAGATTAAAGATTTCCTTAACCTTGTCGGGGATTATCTCCTCCAGAATCTGCCTCTGAGAGTAGATAAACTGCGACTTAATCTTCGGACCGTAGCCTAACGATATGTCACGTACCAGGTGGAACTTATTGCCGTCGGCATCCTCTCCCTCGGCAAGATGTACCAAAGTTCCGTAGTCAGCGTATTGGGCTACTTCACCGTTAGGATTGTCATTGCCAATGCCTGTCTGAGCTATTCGCGATTGATACAGGCTGTCGGAGATGGCATGGATAGATGACAATGGTGTTACCTGAACGTTCTGCACCATACCGATGTAGAGGTCGGCATCGGCTCCCACCATGCTCGGATCTGCACTGGTGCTTACGTTGTTGTTAATATTCATAGTATATGACCATGCCTTGGTGCCTTCATAGTTGAAAATGAGTTCTGTCCATTGGACATCAACCTTCTCATTATCGCGTACGGAACCAAGGATGCCACCAGTATATGGCACGATACCTACACTCTCGGCAATAGTGCCGGACACATCTCCATTGAACCAGGTATATCTATCTGCATACGTGAAGCTAAACGACACTCCGCCCTCCATCGACAGGTGCATGGAGTAAGAACTGTTGAGCGATGCTCCCTTGGAAAGGGTTGCAGAACTGTGGGCTCCCGGCGGGTCGCGCAGGATGTCGAAGAGCATCGGCTGACCGTCGGTCAACAGTTCCTTGCCACTTCCTATCGGGAACAGGTTAAGCACGTAACCTTGAAGCGGCTTTGCCTCAAAGTGTGTGCCGTCCTGAAGCACACTGAAGGTCACGGTCTTCAGGGCGTTCTCCCTACCCACCGGCTGAGCTACCTGGTCGGCTTTCAGCATGAAGGTTCCCTGTCCCAGACTGTCCAAGTGCAGCGTATCCACGGCAACGCCCTGGCGCATGCCGTTGTGCATGGTGGCAACACCACCGCCAATACGCACATAGTCAATCTTTTCGGAAGCAATGTCGTTGTTGTACGGATAGCTCTCTGCTACCTGCACCTGGATAAAGTACTTGCGCTCCAGACTGAACACCGGGTGTCCGAAGGTGTAGAGAGCCTTCGTCGTGTCGGCAGGGTTCTTGTATGCCAGCGGCACTTGCACCTTGTCGCCACTCAGGGTGGTGCTCGCATAGTTCTTGTCGCCGAAGTAGTCGAACGTGTCGTAACCCAACTGCTTATATGTCAGCTCTACCGGATTGCGATAGATGCGGTTGTAGATAGCGTTGTATGTTGCCTTTGGCTGATAGACGGTATTGCCATCAACATCCATGAAGCTACCCACGTAGGTGGTGTCCTTCGGGGTGAGACTGTTGGTAAGGTCTATGACCTCGCTTACCTGTCCCTCCTGGAAGAGCGTAGGATAGCCCTTGCAATAAACCTGCTGCACCTTCCAGCGTACCGGCGGCAGCATCAGTATATACTCGCCGGTAGCGGGGTCGGGGGTCACCTCCATGCGCTTACGATAGGTCTTCACCTTAGTCTGATGCCCTTTATTGCCGGCATGCATATAGACCGTGTCGCGCTCGGTGCGCTCGGGGTTCTGGTTGTCGTAAACCAGCCACGACTTGGTGTCACCCTCTAAGGTCATCACCATCTGCAGGTCGTCGCCTAAGTTGTTCTTCGACAGGTTGTTGCCCATAGGCATGTTGCCCTGGTCGGTACCGCCGACCACGCGACCTATCAGTTTTACCTTGGTAGCATCATGGAAATTGATGCTTGCCACGTCACCGGAGAAATTACGTGAGTACATTCCGTTGTTCACAAAGGTATGACCGTCCTTGACAACCTGAATGATGTGGTCGTCAGGCACTACGCGGAACGAGAAATTACCTTCTTCGTCAGTTTCTACATATTTTCCTGCCGCGTTGTGCAGTCTCTTGCCGTCAAGCAGGAAGTTAACGCCTTTGACGGGGATGCTGGTGCCTTCGTATGTCACGTAGCCAGAGAAGCGACAGCCGTTGGTGGCAGTAATCTCGTGTACAAGTACGTCGTTGGTCTTTTCGTCGAATGTTACGTTGTATGTGTTCACTTCGGATTGTATCTTGCCGGCAGTCACTTTGTACGTGATGCGTGTTGTTCCCTGATAAGGCAGTTCGTCGGCAACATAGTGACCGCTCTCGTCGGTGATAACGGAAGTCTGGACGCTTCCTCCCGCAATGTTCACCGTGATGTTGGGGATACCAGTACCGTCGTTGAAGCGTACGTAACCCTCCAGACGACCGGTGTTCTTACATGCACCGTTCGTCGGGTCGGTATGTGTGAAGTGTTGACCTTCGCAATCGGCTGTCGCACAAACCCTGTATTGGTACGTCTTCAGCGGTGACACCGTCTTGTCCTCGTAGGTCATCTGGTCCAGATTGGTGGCAATATTCACCCATGTGGTGTCGGCGATGCCCACCTCGCGACGCTGCACCGTGAAGTAGTCTATGGGGTTGCCGTCGGTATTCCACGTCAGCACCACGCTGCTCTGGAGTGTCTCCGTCAGCAGTTCCTTGTCTATCTTACCTGTGCTCGAGTGGTAGAAACTGTCCTTAATGACAGGAGGCGTAGTAGCACTGTAGTCAGGCTCGGTCGCCGTCGTGGTGGTAGGAACGACGGTATCTCCATCCTTCGTCCACGTGGCGAGATTGACAAAAGCGTCGTCCTCACCTGTCTCCGATGGGCTATTTGAATAGGGAACGACCTTGCCGTCAACAACTTTCCAGTTGTACTTGCCAAGAGTAGCGACCAGCTCGGCTGCGGTCAGAGTTTTCTCTGTAGTGTTCATAATGGGGACAGCCTTGCCATCGACAAGGTGCCATGTACCGGTTCGGCTGCTATTCATCAGACCAACCACTGCGCTCTGGTCGGTCATTTTGTTTTTGTTCACATTGTCCCACGTGTGACGGGTAACGGTGAAACTGCTTTCATTGGTGCCCCAAGGCTTTGCTCCGTCACCGGAAATATAAACTACGCAGAAGAACATCCACTTCGCCAACGGCGTGCCGTTGTCGTAAACACGTTGTAATGACCAATTGCCACCATTGCACCAGCCGATGATTTCGCCAGCCCAGGAATTGTCAGAATTGTTAGTGGTAACCTTACCGTCAAAGAGACAGTCGTTCATATTCACCGTTCCACGGTCAGAATGTCCGATGATACCGCCTGCAAGGTCTGAATTTGCCGCTGTCGTCTCTACTGAAACCCACACACGGTTAAGAGTAACGGGAGGGTCAGCGTCTGCGACACCGCCGATGAGTCCGGCAGCATGGTGACCACCGTTGACAGTTCCCGTTACGTGCAGGTCGGTGATAGTGACATCACGAGCCTGGGGGAAGAGTGATGCATAAGAGTTGAGAGGACTCTGAATATTAATATTGATGGTGTGACCGTTACCGTGTAAGGTACCGCGCCAGGGTGCACCGCTGAGGCCAACGGACTTGTCGGTGGTAATGTCGGCTTGAAGGATGGCATCCACCCAGTAATTGTTCTTGGCTGCATCCACCAGTTGAGCGAACCTTTCCCAGTCGTTGGCGTTGCGGATGATGATTCTCGTCGGAGAATACTCGGTGATGACTTGGCTGTTCGTTACCTTTACCAAAGCCGATGGTGCGTTACTCTTGCGTGCCCAGGTCGCACAGTTTTCGAACTTTGTGCTAATATGATCCGGCTCGAACAGACAGTTCTCGATATTCAGCGTGTTGTTGCTGTTGACCCAGCCCACGAAGCCGCCGTTAGAATGGCTGTTGACACCCTCGAAGCTGCCGTCGAACTTACAGTTGCGGATGGTGACAGTGCCATTCAGACCGCCCACAAAGCCGCCGTTGGCGGCATCACCATTCACACTGCTGTTAATCGTCACCGACGAACGGCAGTTCTCGATGCTGACGGTGCTGCCTGTCAGAGTTTCCGCGATGAGGCCGGCAGCAACCTTTTTGCTGGTAGTAATGGTACCTGCCGTATGCAGGTTACGGATGGTGGTAGTGGCTCCCACATAGCGGAAGGGGGCAATCTGTTCCTCCGCGAGGCCCGAGCTGTTGAAGGTAATGGTATGTCCGCCGCCGTTGAAGGTGCCGCGGTAGTAAGCTGTCTCGCTTCCACCCACGTAGTCGCTAACCGTAATGTCGGCAGCAAGGACGGCATTCACATCGTACTGGTTCTTCGCATCCTCAACCATCTTCTTGAATTTATGCCAGTCAGCGGCATTATAGATGGTGAACAGCGACGTATATTCCATCATGGAGTAGCTGTTCATGACGTGTAGCGTGACGTTTGCGTTGTCTGTATTATCTATGCGTGCCCACGTGTCGCAACCTATGTTTGCGGTATTGATATGGCTCGGGGCAAACAGGCTGTTGTCAATGGTTATATTACTATTGGAAGCTGCCCACCCGATGAAACCGCCGTTTCCGAAAGAATTTTCTCCATCAAAGCCGGCATCGAACTTACAGTTACGCAACAAGACCCTTGAGCCGCTGCCCACGTTGGAGATGAAACCGCCGTTCTTTGTCTCGCCATTATAGGTACTGTTGATATTGATTGACGAACGACAGTTTTCAATAGTAACGGTAGAGTCTGCCATGACCATTCCGATGAGACCGGAGATGTTCGGGTCGCTGGACTTGATGGTACCTGCCGTGTGCAGATTATGGAAGGTGGCATTGCCCACATAGCGGAAAGGTGCCTGATATTTGCCTTGATAATCGATGTTTATGGTCAAGGCATGACCATTGCCATCGAAGATACCATTATAGGGATAGGTCTCATCGCCCGCACTGGAGACAGTGCTGATGTCGGCATAGAGGCGGGCATTCACAGGATACTTTCCCTCTGCTTGCATGACCTCCTGACGGAATGTATTCCAGTCGTCAGCATTGTGGATGGGCATGAAGTATGCCTTCTTCATCTTCTCCGCATTGAAGAGGTTGAGGGGTGAGGTGCCGCGATCTACATATAGTTCGATATCATAGTTCACACAGGGGCGGGAGAGGCTGACTACCTTATAGCGCTGCTCACGCTCTTCTTGGTTCAGCTGTATTTTCTTAACCTCCACAGTGTCGCCAACCCCGTTCTTCAAGGTGAGGCGCATCATCATCTTTGCACGGTCGTCCCACACGGCATTGTGCTCGTCGACATATTGCCATGCTACGCGTACATTATAGTGCTCGTCCTCCGGAGTAGGTGTATAGTCGGCAAAGCGCAGCAGGTGGATGTTGTCTATGACACACTTGGCAGTGGCTGAGCAGGGGTTGTCAATGCCCCAGCCCCAACCCTGCGTCAAGGTGCGGCGCACGCGGTAGGTCAGGTTCTCCAGCGTGTAGCCATCCTTCAGCATAGACTCGGCAATGGCATCCACAAAAGTGCTGTCAACGAAGGTGTATATGTTCTTGGCGGCGTTTCCGTTACGGGCGAAAGGCTCCTGGCCTATGGTTACGAAGTCTTCCTCCTTGCCCGTCAGCGAGCGCTGTATCTCGAAGAAGTCGATTTCCGATATGTCCCCATCGGTGGTGTTTCCGATGCTCCACTTCACCTCCACTTTCGAATTGACTCCGCCCAGAGGTGTGACGGTAAGTCCGTGAGGGGCATGAATCATGCTAATGTCCTGCGGCTCCGACACAACATCCTTGATGAGGTATTCGCCTACTGACTGCTGCTCGTAGTAGTCGGCAATGATGCGGAAGTTACGATGAGGCTCGTATGCGTTCAGCTCTATAATGCCGCTGTTCGATGTTGTCGGCATGTTCTTGCTGATAACCCTGTTGTTGGCATCGGTATATTCGTAACGCAGTTTGTCAATCTTGGTAGGGAGCATCGACCAGGGCACCCCAATCTTTCCCTTACTGTTGTTGTTGATGGTCGCCATAGAGATAAAGGCTGGCGATACGGGGTTGGCCTCAGGCAGTTGGATAGGTTGGGGAGCCTTAAGTCCGGCATACTCGTCCAACCATACTGTGCTACGATTGGTACCGGTGCGTTGTACGCGCCAGCGGAGCTTCACGGTCTTGCCCAATATCTCCTGCGGCAATACCCACACGGCAGAGAGCTCGAAGGTTACTCCGTCGGAGTTGCGGGCAACATGAACGGATTGCATGGCCCCGGGGTCTAACCTATAGACACCATTGGTGTTGCCTAACTTCACGTTGAAGTAGCCCGGAGCCTCGCTATAGAGCTGAGTAGGACAGTGGTTCGCGTCACTGGCGATACCGCTGCTATTGCTTATAGCCCAGTGGAAAAGGTTAAGTTCCGGCTGACCTTCCCATGAGGCATAAAGGTTTCCGTCTTTAATCCATGCGTCGGCACCTTCCTGGTCGTACAAGGGTACAGAGATGGTAACGGTATTTGTTCCGCTTACATAGACGTTGTAATTATACGACATGTCGGTGAACTTGTCGTAACCGTCGTCAGCCGCTGCCTGCTGAGGCATCAGCAATACGAAGAGTGCCAACAGCAGGAGCCACGACCTACTTCGCAGAATATTTGTGTTTTTGCCCATAGTAACTATCTGTTTTGTTTATAATCTTAATTGGAATGGATTTATCGCAGTTCGTCCTCGTTGTTCAGACCGTCGTTGTCAAAAACGAACCCCTCTGTGTTGTCAATTTGTTTCACTTCTGGGCTGCCTTGTAACATCTGAACTGCAGGATAGAGTCTGATAACACGGATTGCGGGTTTTGCGTATGCTACTTTCTTCAATGTTTTGTCCTCCCTTTATTTTATGAATATTTTTCGTCCTTTTGTGATATAGACACCCTTCTGTGCGGGTTTTCCCTGCAACTGTCGTCCGTCGAGGGAATACCACTCTGATTTACTATTTGACGATTTACTATTTACTATTTGCTGTATGCCCAATGTGCTGTCATCGCCGAAGTCCATAGCAAAGCTGCGTACGGCAGCAGGCTCCGGGATGTATATGTAGGCACGGAATGCATTCAGTATGCGATTAGTATTGGCATAACCAATCTTGTTCTGGGATGCGAAAAGCAGGATGTGATCGCGGTTGGCGTCGCTAATGACCAATTGGTCGTAGTTGCCCTTGAACGTGCCGCCGGAGAAATTGGTGTCGTTGGTGGCATTGCTGATGGTAACGCCGTTGAACTTGGGATTCTTCAAGTTGTTGTTGGCGTTCATCTTCGGTATTACATTGCTTGATTCCGTTGTCCAGTTGTCAGAGCCGAGACTGTTGGCGATCTCTGCTGCCGACGCTGTGGTATGGGTGCCTTGCGTACCGACTTCGGTTGTCTTATAGCAGTTAGTAACCACGTCTGTGCCATTGCCTGGGAGCATGTCTTTAGTTCCTGTAGCACTGTATGTGCCCGCTGCCAGACAGTTAGTGATATTTCCCGCATCACCATCGTCCGACCATCCGTAGATGATGCCGACATTGGTAGTGGTAGTGCTATTGATAGTGCCTGAATATACACAGTTAAGGATAGACGTTGTTGACATCACACCATGACCGAGCACACCGCCGCAGTGGGTACCGCTGCAGGTAACGTTGGCTGCCACCCGACAGTTCCTTATGGAGTTAGTGCCGCTGGCGTTTCCTACCAGTCCTGCACAGTGGTTTATGCCGGTAATGCTGCCTGCCACCTTTACGTTCATGATAGTTGCATTATATATGTTGTGGAATGGGGCTGCGTGATCGGTATAGTTGATATTGCATGTAATTGTATGTCCGCCGCCGTCAAAAATTCCCTTGAAAGGATTTTCTGTCGTACCAACCATATCCTCAGCTGAAATGCTGACATCGGCATTGAGTTTTACTAACTGTCCTTCGTATGTGGTGCCCTTAGCCACATTGCCAACGAATGTGTCCCAGTCTTCCTCGTCGTTAATGGTGAAACCCACGGGCCATTTTACGATATACGGTCTGCCGGCTTCTATGGTCGTTGCATTGTTGAACCTTAGCGTCAGCTTGCCGTTGCCGTCTAAATAAGAGTCCTCACCGTCGAGCGACTTTATAGTGTAGCCGGCAAGGGGTGAGGAGGCAATCTGTTCTGCCGACATGTCGAACGGCAGACACAGCGTGTTCCAGTCGCCGTCGCTGTAGATAGTACGTCCGCTAAGAGTGACGTTGCGCGTTTGTCCGTTAGCATCCTTAATTCTTTGGCTGTTATACTCGTATTCGTCGAGGAGTTCCAATTCCTGTGCCTGTGTCCTATGGGTAACGGTCAAAAAGACAAAAAACACCAACAGCCACCAGCGTAGAGTAATTGAACGTTGTTTCATAATTCCTAACAATGTATTTAGTTATTATTTAATCGGGATTTTAATAAATCATAATATTTGTGGCAAAGTTAGTGAATATCTTTCGAAAAAACAAGTAAATTATATAAAAAAATAGAAGATATGTGTCAGGTAACAGACGAATTATTAGAAAAGACAATTGGAGAAATGAGTGGTATTAAAGACCTTTATTGTTACAAATAATGGGAGCCAGCACGCTTGTGCCAGCTCCCATCTCTCGGTTTTAACCCTCTTCCTCTTCACCGCTTGGTCGATGCAGGATGATTTTCTTCTTGCCGTCTACGGTGATGGTCTCCACCTCGCCCATGTACTCCAGCTCGCACTTCGAGAGGCCTGCCTTGAAGCAACCGATGCCGTCCAGCTGAGCGCGCTGGCTCTCCTTCACGATGTCGGCGATGACCTCGGCCAGCTCCGAGAGCACGGCGACGACGTCCGACTTCTTCATCGAGCAGTTCTTCTGGATGCGGTCGGCTATCTGGTCAGTCGTCACCGTCTGCCCGATTACGGCCTTTGCGTACCACTTCCCGCTCTTGCGGGGATTTGAACTCTTGTCTTGTACCAATCTGTAGTTAATCATACGTAACTACTCAGCACCCCACGGCATGAGATCGTCAACATCGCGCGTTAATAATTCATAAACTTGATTTTGCTCCATATCTAAAGCATTGTTAAAGAGGTTTGGCATGTGTTGTCT